>ERZ650303.123-NODE-123-length-21475-cov-8.218021_pt1 | contig 21475 bp, 52 predicted proteins | sample MGYA00376239_ERZ650303 | MGnify/ENA primary metagenome ERZ650303 (study PRJEB26733, sample SAMN07839262) | wastewater metagenome | biome: small river; feature: stream; material: water | place: USA: North Carolina | collected 2016-04-05 ... | reverse complement strand
TGCTTGCAGATGTTGCGGACGCACTGTTCCGGCGCAAACTGTAGGCTGTTTCAAAGCGCTATGCAACAAGCTCGCTATTAGCTGTTTCACTTGTGGATAACCGATAGATGCGTTTCATGACCGTCTTATTCGGAACCCAGCGGACAGACAGGTATCGCGTATCGTCCAACTCTTTGAGCACCTTGCGCACGGTTCCCTCTCCTACCGTCCCTGATAGCGCGTCAATGACTGATTGCGCATCAAACTCGCTCTTCGGGAACGTGTTGAAGAACTCGATTACCTCATTGACGCCCTTCATTGGCTACCTTTCCGCGAAACGTGTTGATTGATTCCTGCATCTGGCGCGGCGTTGGAACGGGGCGCTGACCGAAGTAGTACGTTGTGACGTGCAGGCGCGTCATATAGTCCAGCTTCTTGTAGATAGGCTCTATTCGGTCGTACGCCTCTTTAGTGCCCTTACGTCGTTCGGCCTCGTCAATGCGCTCTTGTAGGGGTAGCCAAAGGTCTCTATTCGGATCATCAAATGTTTTCTCAGCGCTGGACAGCCCATAGGCGCGCGGAGTGTCTGGCCCATAGTCTGGCTCATCCGGGGAGCCTAAAACGCTGTAGCGACGCCATTTATCGATGTCATCACTTACTTCCTGTTCAGTCAATGTCTGCCCCTTAATCGTTGAATGGTTGCCCGGTTTGCCTCAAGCTCTAACCCTAGCCGCCTGATGCTGCTCCTGAGTTCGTCGCCGTCTTCCTGCTCCATGATGAGCAGATCGTGTGCGTCGTACCAGCGGTTCCACCAGTACAGCATTCCGCCGATTGCGGCAAACGTCACCAGCAAGAGAATCAGGATGCCGAGGCCGTATAGCTGTGCTGTTGTCATTCGCCGTCCTTGTCTCCGTGGTGCCGAATGAACTGATCGCACACAGACTCAGCCGGTCGTTGAGAAAGCAGACACATCAGCACTGGTTGCCATAGCGGCATTTCGCACATGCTGTAGGAGCGCTCGCATTCGATACAGGTCACTTCATCGCCTCCAATATTTCAGAACGGGTCGGACAGCCACGAAAGCCGAGCAGTGCTGCTAGCGTCGCCTCTTGTGCTTTTCTTTTCTTCGGGACAGCCCGCAGACAGCGAGCGCAGCAGTTCACGCATTTGGCTTGATAGATGATCGTATTGGCTTTGCATAGGTCACAAGCTATCGGCAAGCTCTTGCTCCCCGATTCCGTAAAGTTGCTCATAGTTCCTGCGGTTTGCGTGTAGCTCCCTATGGTGGATGTCACACAAAGGAATCACGTTCATTTCCTGAGCGTCACGGCGTCCACCATGCTTACGAACATGATGGATTTGCGCGGGCGTTCCCGAATGACCGATGCGCGCACAGATCGCGCAACCCATGTCACGCAAGCGGGCCTGATGCTGTCGTTCGGCTTTGGTCATGCCTGAAACCTCACGCCTTTCTGCGCCCCGAATGCTTCAATCAGTTCCATCAACTCGGACAGTTCGGTTTTGTCCATCTCGCTGGTTTTGTCCCCGAGCACCACAAACCCGCCGTCAATGCCCGGAACCGCTCGCTGTTTCCTCAGCGCTGCGGTCATTACGGTTTTCCATTCCTCTTTGGTTAGCCGTTCGCCATACCAGTCCACTTGCTTGGAAACATCGGTCAGCATGGCCCACATGCGCGCGTTTTGGGCGCTGGTGCGCTTCGGATGGCTAAGGGTTAGGCATACCGCCTTGCCAGCGTTTACGATGCCCTGCGCCGCCGTATAGACCGCGAGCATCAACGGGCGAAGCTGGTCAGGTGTGGCGATGGTGACGGTTTGCTTCATTGCTTGGCCTTGTCATCCCATGGCGCGCTGGGATACAGGCTGTTTTGCAAAGTATCTAGGTAAGGACGCCTATCCGCTAATGCGTCAGCCAGCACCCGACAGGCAACTTCCATCTGTTTATTTCGTTTGCTGCGTTCAAGGTTGCGCTTGAATTGCTCTTTGGTGATCATTTGGGAATCCATTTGCTCGGAGGCAACGTTTTCAAAAAAGCCTTGCTGTCAATCACCCGCTGCTTTTCTTTCTCGGCGCGCTTTTGGTCGGTGTAGACCGGCTTCATTTCTTCGATTCTCCGCTCTTTTGACGATTAAGCCAAGCCTCATAATGCCTGACCATGATGCGCATTCCGTCGCTGTGGTTTCCATTGCCGACCACGGCTGCCAGATCGTGCAAGTGGTCTGGCATCATGTAGTTGCGGCGAGCCAGTTTTATGGTTGATTGCTTGCGGCTCATCGCTTGACCGCCAGATATTCAACCGCATCCTCGCAGCTAATTCCGAGGTTGCGCAAGTAGCGAGCAGCGCAATACAGCCCCATTTGCTTGATGAGGCGCTGGCCGATTTTGTGGGATAGGGCGCTGTAGTGGTACATAGTTATTTCACCAACACCCACCACTGATTCATGCAGTCAGCGACAAACATTACCTTTGCCTGCTTTCCAGCGGCGCGCTGCGCATTGCGAAAAGCGAAGGCATCAGCTTGGTTGAAGAATTCTTTGGTCATTTCCGTAACTCCCGTTTGTTGATCGATGTGTAATTATTACTTACTGCATTCATCGTGTCAACAACTATTTTCAGGGTGTTGCGGGATTGCAACATGATTAGAAAACTCGTGACCTTTCGTCGTATGCCGGGTTCTGTGGCGCGCTCTCAAAGTATTTTCCGGTTAACTTGTCCCGCTTCAATTCACACATGCCCACTTTCCCGCAGTGATTGAAGCGCACCTTCTGAACATGTATCTGCACCGGCGCCGACATATCCTCTTTATTCGTCCGGTGTACACAAATGATGTTGTCAGCCTTGTTGAACCAATGCGCGCCGCCGCTCACGTCATAGGCTCGCGGCACTGGCGTTGTTCCATCTTTCGCGCGCTCCAACTTTGTCGGGTGCGCTACGATGAAAATATGGCAATTGGTGAAGTGAGCGTATTTATCGACGGTCGATAGCGCAGCACTCAGGTAGTCTGCCTCGCTCATCGTCGTGCGTTTTTCAATGAAATTCCACGGGTCGATTACCAGAAAAAAAGGGCGCTCGATACCGCTGGCAAATGGTGCCTTCCCTTTTTCTGTCCACCAGAACGGGTCAAACTCTTCCATCGGCAGCCCGGTCTGCGGCTGTTCTGTGGTCAGCGCCAGCATCTCGAAGATTGTCTCAGAGCGATTCCCGATGTCGAGAAAATGGATTCTTCGCCCGCCTTCCTCGCGCATGAAGGATTCAACCTCGTTTTTGCTCATGCGCTGGCTAGGTCCAACGCCGAACGGCCTGCCCATCCATTTTGCCGCCAGCTTTGCCACATGTAGCTCGTAAGGCATGTTTTCGGGGCTGTAGAACGCGCAACGCGCTTGCGGGTAGGTTCGTAGCAACTCAATGATTAAAGCGTCTAGAAACTCCGATTTTCCGCTTCCGGGAACGCCCGTCACTAAGGTGAATTGTGCCGGGGCAACGGAATAGAGCTTTTGGAGATTGAGCCACGGTACTGACAGGCCAGACGGCATGCCCATTTCATGAAGGACAAGGGTATCGGCTAGCAGGGTTTCGCGGGAGATCAGCTTCATATTACCAGCCCGCTTGAACCGGCCTGCTTAGGCGTGTACTCGTCATTCCACCGCTCGTCATTCAACCACGTAGAGGCATGTGGGATGTACTGGCCGTCATCCTTTTCCCATTCGCGGGAGTTTTTTGCGGCCATCAAACCTTCACGAATTGCTTGCAATCTAGGGTCGTCAGGGATGAGCCGTAATTTCTCCCATGCCTTGAGGGCCGCTTTTTTTCCAGCCCGGTTCGGGTATTTGGAAAAGAAGCGCTCAAAAAGTTCGGATGAACCGACTACGTCTCCGACTCCGACTACGTCTCCGACTAAGTGTCCAACTGTTAACGGTTGCGCGCAATTGTTTGCAACTGTTTGCAATTGCTCTGCGTTGTCATCGTTTGGAAGCGGGTATTTAGCATCCGATCGCGTCTGCCAGCGCGTTGCCAGCATCTGCACGTATGGCTTGCCAGCAACTTGATAGCGCAAGAGCAGCCCGGCGGACGCGCAAGTGGCCAACCATTGTTCGATGTGCTTTTCCGTAACTTTATCAACCCTGAGCGGGTAAAGTGCGGTTCGGAGGATTGATGCGCGACCATCAAACAAGCCGTGATCGTCAACTTTTGACATGAGGCGACGATAAAAGACCTCAGCAGCAGCGTCGAGTAAATCAACCTTGTCGCTGGTGAGAATTCCCTCACGAATGATTCGGTTTGGCATTAAACCCCCAAAAACCGAGCAATTTTTACCATTGCAGCCTGATATTCGGCAGGGGTTGCGTTAGGATTTTTAGCTATCCATTCAGCTTTTATGCGTTCATATTCGTGCATCTTAGGACCAATAAAAAAGCCCTAGGGGACAGCTTCACGGTTTCCCGTGTTGACGGACTCCGAGTAGGAGCAAGCTGCCCGCTAGGGCTTACTCTGTTCGCCGTCAAGCGATTTCCAGTAATCATATCACGCAACAACCTCCTCAATCGCCACCCGTACACAACCGCCTTTAATGGCCTTACAGCGCGTTACAGCGAGCGAGTCGATCTGTTCATCGTCCACGTACACGCCAGCGGCCTGTAGCGCGTCTAGGAGCGGTTTAATCCGGTTGTCAATGTCCACCTTCCGTTTATCCGGCTGGTGTAGGTCAATCGCCACATTGAGCCGCGAAGTCAGGCGCTTTGCGGATCGCTTCATCAGCACTTCATCGGCAACACCTTTGATAAATGCCTTTGCTGCCGGGGTTTTGTAGTGAAACTTACCGGCGTGGCGTATGTAGTTGTTGGCCGATGGAGGCCACGGAAGGATTAGCTCAATCAAATCACCCTCCCCGTAAAAAACACCGCCCGCCCTTCACGGTGACGCTTGATCACGCCCGCTGACTCAAGTTGCAGAACGATGTTGCGCGCGGTTTCCCATCGCAAATGAAAGCGCTCGGCAAGCTCGGCGGTCGAAATGCCGGACGAATGCACGATAGCGCTGTAGACACGTCGGCTGTCCTCTTCGCGGTTGCTGCGTAGGCACTCTATTTCTTTCTGCGCCTTCTGGCGATTGACTAGGCGTTCGTGTAGCGCGTAGTTCACTAGCTTGATTTGGTCGTGGGTCATGTTTCCTCCGCAAATTGCTTGAGACGCTCCGCGCGATTTGGACCGCGCATCTTGCGAAGCGCTTGGCTCTCAATTTGCCGGACTCGCACCGGGGTAATGCCAAGAGTTTTGGCGGTATCTGATAGCGTCAACTCGTCCCGACGATCAAACCCGTTGCGAAGCCTTAAGACCTCGGCTTCACGCGGTGTTAGCGTGTTCAATGTCTTGCGGATTGCTTCGTTTTTTTCGCACGTATAGACAGCCTCAAGAAGTTCCGTGCCGTCGCTTGTAAGCATCGGCATCAAATCATCAAACGAGACATCAACGCTCGCGCGATTGGTTTTCAGGGCATCGCGTTGATACTCTGAAAACAACTCATCGAATGATTCGCCTAGCAGGTCGCAAAGTTTCTGCGCGCTGCCTTTGATGCTGCCGTCTATTCCAATAGGGGACAGCTTCAAACTGATGTATTGGTTCAACGTCGCGTACTGGTAATTGAAGTCTGCACACCACTTCGGAATTGATGTGTAACCCATGCCCTCAATGCTTCTTTGAAGGTTTGCATTAGTGACTCTGACATTTACGCGGAAGTCCTTCACGCTGCCCGTCCCTCAATGCGGTAAATCTTCGCGCGCTGAATCGTCGGATGCTTGACGCGGCGTACCGTGTAGCCAAGCGCTTCAATGTCAGTCAAGCGGCGATGAAGTGACTGCACCCGTAAATGATCGAATGCAATGCCGGTGTCAAACCATTTGTTCTTAAAAGTGCGCACGATTGCTGCGCATTGGCTTTTAGTGCTCATGCTGCTATCTCCGTAAACAAGTCATTAGTTTTGTTGAGTTCAGATGCACAATGCGGGCTGCACCAGATCGTTTCGCTTGCGCTGTTTTCAACCGCTTCATCGGTCAGCGCATAGCCTTTTCGTGCTGTCCATTGGCGCACGTTCCATCCGCTCGCCAATAGTGCGTCATGCTCGCCAGCGTGCCCGCACAATACGATGCGCAGCTGTTTGTTGTCGCCATTGGCGGCGCACCAAGCCCGCACCTCGCGCGCCAGATCACCGCCGACACCGCCCGCCGCGTAGTCCATCACACCCTTCGTATACGGCGGGTCGAGGAATACGCCGGTGAGCCCGTGCCGTGTCGTGACAGAATCCTTCACGACGCGTGACCAATCGCCGCAGGTGACACGCACGTCACGCAGCCGCAGGCATAAAGCCTGTATCCAATCGCGAATGTATGCACTGCGCGGGTGTTCATCGCCCCGCCCTGCACTAAGGTGCGGTAGCTTGCGAGCGTCAACAATTGTTTCGCCGTTGTGAACCCATGGGCCAAGGCCGCTGCACCAGCCGGAGCCGATCCAGTTGCACGCGCCCCAACACCACCAGCCCGCGATTTTTGCGTCGTAGTAATCAGGATCGCCGTGCAGTTTTTCAGCCAACGTTGACGTCTGCCGAACCAGCCATGAATGGCGCGCGAATAGATCAACCTCATTACAAGGCCAGTCCGCATGATGTGCAACCGCGTCCGGATCGCGGGCTACCGCTCGCCAGAAATTGGCGACAAATCCGTCTGCATCATTGATGGTCTCCACACGTTTGTCATCAGGCGCTCCCAACAGCATGGCCGCACTGCCAGCGAATGGCTCGACGTAGTTGTCCACGCGCCCGAAGGCCTGCCAGACGGTTTCGCAGGCATTGGCCTTGCCGCCGAAATACGGGAACGGTGCGGCGAGGGTCCCTGCCATTGAAATCATGCTGCTATCTCCTGTTGTCGAGACTTATTGCAAGGCTCTAGCCGACGGGAGGAACAGCCAAAGCCCTGCAAAAAGCTGGCTGCACTCAGCCAGAAAGGCAACAGCACCGCGCCGGAGGAGGAGCGCGTTTTTTGTGCTGTTGTAGGGGTTCATCTATTCGCCCTTGTCATCGTTAGCGAACAGAACGCAGATGAGAGCGAGCACGCAGATTGCGGAAAGAAAGCCTAGAAGGAGTTCTGCGGTCATTTTGCTGCAATCTTGTTTTCGAGAATCATGCGCCAGTGTTTCGGCATAAAGCGCTTTTTGTCGTTACCAAGCCAGTTATACACAGCGGCAGTTGTCGAAAATCCAAGGTATTCGGTAACGAAGCGTACGCCACCGGCCTTATCAATAAGCTCGCGGTCAGTAAGTTGTTTTCGCTTTGTCATAGGTAAACATTATCACGATGGTGTGCAAAGTCAATAGGGTTTGCAAAATAAATTTAGATGTGTCACACTTCGCCCTGTTGCTTTTGGGGAGCACGTAGAGCCCGGTCACATGCAGCTTGCCCCAAACAGGTTGCAGTTGAACGGGCTTTTCTATTTCCGCATCAGCAATCGCCTGATCGCGTGAGACAAATACGGTTGAAATCGCCGGTTATCAAGAAAGACAGGGCGCGCATACCTAGCGCAATCCCTCCGTGGCGTTTTGCAGCGACCACAATAAAACCTTCCGGTACACAGGTGAAGACAGGGCCGGTTGTGGATGGAATGCAACGTTATGCGAGCGGTAGCTTTCTCCCTATGAGACAAGTAGCCGAGGAGTGGATTCATTTCACCCTTGTAGAGCTTATTGTCAAAAGAGTTGTAAAAAAGATACACAGAAAATAAATTGCATTTAGGGCTTGACACGGTTGTGTGTTTCTGGAAAACTTACATCCAGTCGCCAAACAAAGCGGCACCAAGACAACAGATCAATTTTCAGGAGAAACAAGTGTCACAACCAACAACCATTCGTATTGACAACGTGGAGTACGTGCGCGCCGATTCTGTCGCGCCACGCGAGGGCGACATCAAGATCGTTGTTCTTGATCGCGGCTTTGTGTACATCGGCTGCGTGAAGATTGACGGCGACTTCGTCGTAATTACCGGCGCAAAAAACATTCGCGCATGGGGCACCTCAAAAGGACTCGGGGAGCTTGTTAATGGCCCGCTGTCGTCAACGAAACTGGATAGCGTCGGCACCGTTCGCGCACCGCTGCGAGCGCTCATTTCCATGATCGACGTGGAGCAAGCAAAGTGGTCTTCAATTTAACGCTTGATGGCTCCGGCTACGGCTCCGGCTCCGGTTATGGTTATGGTTACGGTTCCGGTGATGGTTATGGTGACGGTTACGGTTACGGCTCCGGCTAACGACAGGTAGAGACAGTTCCCTCAAGCCGATAGCGATAACCAATGCAGAGATAACGCTTATCGGGCATTGGTCGAATCAATTCCTTTGCAAGCGTTGGCAGGGGTTCTGAGAAGGTGCATCAGCGATGGTGCATCGGCTTGAGGGAATTTACTGAGTGTGTGTTAGCGGTGGACAGCGGTTAATCAAACTGCGAGCGGAGATGGTAAGGGCGCTGTGATGGGCGCGCGGTCCGCCGCTCTACCGAGTAGGAGCCTCAGACGTGGGGTCACCGCTAACACACATTTTCCGCAGCAGCGCTGCACTGATTGGAGAGATGAATATGGCAACTTTGAAAGAAAAACTCGAAACCGCGCTGGCAGAAATTGCCGCGCTTAAGGCTGAGGCCGCTGCTTCAGTAGAGGGTCGTCGCTCAGATGCGGAAAAGGCAAAAACCGACCTTCAGCACGCCAAATCAATGCAAGAGCACTACTCGAAAAAGGCGGAGGACGCGACGTCTGAGATCGAAACGCTGCACGTCGTTTTTGATTCGCTACCGGGCTGCATCGGTCGCAAGACGCAAGGCGAAAACTCTTGGGATCAAAAGCCGATCCCCGCCATCGCGCGGCTGTGCTCCTTTCTTGCGAGCGGCGGGAAGATGGCCGCCTAACCAGATCAGGAGTCACCATGAAGATCAACGTTAAATCAATTAGCCCCTATGCCGAAGTGAAGTTTGTTCACGAATCAGCAACGATTGAAACTGGCACTCTCGCCGCTCATGAAATGCTGGATTTGGCAGAAGAGCTAACGGAAGCGGCATCTGTGCTGATCCGCTTGGCAAAGTAGAGGCGCATATGAGCAAAAACTCATCGCCCGTAGAAGATGTCGCTACAGCGATTGCTGCGACTGTGCGGGAGCGTGGATTGAAGGTGTCGGTAGATCGTCGCCACATTGACATTCACGACAACGAATTTATCGCGACGCTGCACTGCCAAGACGCCTCACAAGCCCAACGCTTAGCATCAATGATGCGCGAGCCAACACCAGTATTCGACGCAATGAATCTACCGGAGACGCCTGCGCTTCCTTCTGTCAGGGGTAAGGCATGAACGAATTGAAGGCAACGCGTGGACCGTGGCGCGTCGGCACAAAAGTAAAGACGATGGTATTTGCGAGCGATGGAATTGATCTCGTTGCGGATTGCACCGCTGGCGAATTTACTCGCGACGTAGAGGTAGCCAACGCCGCCCTAATAGCAGAGGAGCCAGCGATGTACGAAGAGATTAAGTATCACCTTGAGATGACGCGTCTGATGCCCGACGGCGAACAGACCGCAGACTTTAAGCGCATGGATGCTCTTCTCAAGAAAGCCCGAGGCGAAGCATGAGAGACAGCGTAACCATTGACGAGATTCGCCACGATGTCCGGCAGATGCTTCGCGACGAAATCGCCAGCGAAGATGATGCCCGCATTGCCCGTGAATTGCCGCCCACACAGCGCGCAATTTCCGAACAAATGGCGGATGACCCGGTTAGCTTTTTCCGCGAGCTTGTAGGGGCCGATACGTCGTACGGCGAGGCATTGCTGATTGCGATTCAGGACATCAACAAGCAAGATGCTGGCTGGCCTGAATTGCTGGCGTACAAATTTGCGTTTGACCGCTATGTGAAAGCGGCGGCATTGACCGAATTGGGCGTGAAACAGGATGAACTGAAAGAAAGGATTGCAGCATGATGAACTGTAAGCAGGGTGAACTCGCGTTTGTTGTGCGCAGCGCTGCGGGCAATGATGGGAAGATTGTGCGTTGTGTTCGGCTCGCCACACTGGACGAGGTTAACGCGGCTCAGATGATGCCAGATAAAGGCGCGTATTGGGTAATCGACAGGGTATTGCCGACCGTTTGGGGCCGTTTAACGACGCTGGCTCCCGACGCATGGCTCCGCCCGATCCGCCCAGAAGCCGATCCGGTGACTACTGATTGTGATGTGGGGGTGGAAGCGTGAGCGCCCGTGATGATGGCGGACAGGCATTTCCCGGCCAATTGGAATACGACGACCGCGTTGAATCATGGGACGGCGTGACCTTGCGCGATTACTTTGCAGCGAAGGCAATCCCGGTCGCAGCAAAAGCCTGTGTGGATTCGGGCATGAGCGTCAGCTCTATTGAAGGCATGAAGTTGATAGCGAACATTTCGTATGGAATCGCAGACGCAATGCTCGCGGAGCGCGCCAAATGAACCGCAACATCTTCCAAGGCATCAAGCGCGCCGTAGTAGAGCGCTGGCAGCTTGCAATTACGTTCATCCGTGATCGCCGAATGCTGATATTCCACAACGTCAAACGAACACCGCCTGTTAGCGATTGGTGGGCGCACGAATACAGCAAGAACAAAACCGACCACATCGCAATCATGGTTGCCGTGGTTGTCCTATTGGCTGCTGTTGGAATGGCGAGGGCGGCGTGAACGAGCAAGACAAATCACCTTATGACTTCCTCGTGAAACAAGCGCGACGGGACTTTATCGGAGGGATGATCGTGATTGCAATTTGTTTTGCTGGCCTGATTGCCGAGCTGATCGGAAAGATCAAATGACCCGCCTCCTATCAATGCTAGGCGCAATAAGCCTGCTGTGCTGGCCTGCCCTGTCTGATCCTGCGCACATCGAGGCGCATAAGGTAGCTGTAGCAAAACATGCGGCTATGCGTGATCGGCTGTTTCTGCGGAAGGCGATGAATCCAGTTTTGGACCGCGCAGAAGCCGCCCTCAAGAAAGCCCGAGGCGAATGATGCTCCCGCTTGAAGGCTCCTACGCCAGCGTCAAGGAATTAGCCGAAGCGCTGCGCGATGACCGCAACACGATGGACGAATTGCGAATGAACAACAGCGACCGCGTAGCCGAGCGAATGAATGCTGCGGCTGACGCTTACGAGCTGGTCAGCAATTGGTCGCTGCTTGAAACTGAATTGTCCGAAGAACTCGCGCAACGGCTGTGGGATGAACACCAGCATATCTATCGCGCGGCGGCATTTGAACTGAAAGAAAGGATTGCAGCGTGAGCGAAATTGTTGCCATGAAAGTATGCGTTGCGTTGTTGATGCTTTCTGTTTTCGTGGGCGCCATATGGGGCGCTATCGATGACGAGTGGAATCGCGTAAGGGGGTTCTTTATGGGCGCCATCGCTGGCCCGATGTTTTGCTTTCTTGCTCTTGTTTTTGTGTTCCTGTTTTCAGCAGGTATCTCATTTTTGTTTGGAGCGTCACCAACATGAACAAAGACATCTTTGCAGGCATCAAGCGCGAGCGGTCGGACTGGTTCTCTCGTGAGTACCAAGCAAACAAGCTGGAATACATCGCAATCATGGTCGCCGTGGTTGTCCTATTGGCTGCTGTTGGAATGGCGAGGGCGTCGTGAACGGTGGCTCATGGTCTGAGGCTGATTTGCGCGTGATTATTGACGAATACTCACGGATACCAACTCGCGTTATCGCCGAAAAACTTGGCCGGTCAGTACGCAGTATTCAATCTAAGGCTCAAACGCTGAATCTGCACAAGTCATCAGATTTTCGTGGCAACAAGGGCGTTGATAAGGAGCCGCACGACGGCGCAGATATGACGTTTGCCGACATAGGAAAAGTCATTGGATGCAGCCATAAAGCGGCGCATTCTGCATTTCGATCTGCGGTCAAGAAAATCCGGGCAGCGCTGGCTGTTCGTGGCTTCGTAGACAAAGACATCAAATTTTTGATTGGGGACTGAACATGCCTGCCTTACATGATTTGCGCCAATGCGCGGCAACGCTTCCAGATGATTCGGATGCAAAGCGCTTCCTGTTGTGGGCAGAAATCCACATTGGCGATTTGCAGGATCAAGTGTTTGAGCTTGAAGATGATTTGCACCGCGCCAATGAAGGCAAACCGTTCAGCTTCAAGGTTGAAAACGACAAACGCAAAGACAAACAGCGTCGCATTTTCAGCGATGACAAGGCCAAGAATGCCGCCCTGCAAGCCGAAATCGAGGCGTTGCGGAAGGATGCGGAACGGTACGCATGGTTGCGTTCTCGGATGCCGGGGTCGGCGTATCGCGTTGAAGGAATCATTTACAGCGAGGGCGGCGACGCTGTTGACGCTGGAATTGACGCAGCCATTGCAAAGGAGCGGTCATGAACGCAATCACGTCGTATGGATTTGTGTTCAACGCTGCGACCGTTACGCGCATCTGCGAGCACAAAGGCGAATCAACCATTGAGGTTGTCACTAAGCGCGAACGGCTGACTATTCGCGTAACGCCGACCGGGTTAATCCGTACTTACAAAGGGAGCGCCAAATGAAAGAAGCCCTACGCGAATCAATCCGTGCCAACGGTATTGGCGGGGGTGGGCTGGTCAAATTGAACAAAGGATTTTGATATGAGTGATGAAGGAAAAACCCACTTTCGCAAGGCGTTTGACTCGCCGTATTTGTCCAGCGCGGACATTGTGGAGCCAACGGTATTGACCGTGAAATGCGTCACGCTTGAAGCAGATCGCACTAAGAAAACGAAAGACCTGTTCAACACAGCATGGTTTGTTGAGGCGGAGATTCGCAAGGGCGAAAAGCTCAAGCCTATGATCCTGAACGCGACAAACTCCAAGACCATGCGTGCGCTGACCAACTCGGCTTTTATTGACGATTGGCAGAACGTCCGGATCACGGTGTACGTTGACCACAATGTCCGATTTGGTAAAGACACAATGGACGGGCTCAGGATCAGCCCACACGCGCCGGAAAAGGCCGTCCTGACGCCTGACAACATCAAGGCATGGAATGGCGCCATAGCCGCGTTTAAGCGCGACGGCAACCTGCGCAAGGTGCTGTCAAAGGTGGATATGTCGCCAGAGCATCAAACGCAGTTGATGAATGAGGCTGACGCGCAAACTACGTCCACAGCGGTGACAGCAGATGTGGCATGACGTCCAGCAAAACAGCGATGAGTGGGCGGCGCTGCGTTGCGGCAAGGTGACGGCCTCTAACTTCGGCTGCTTCATGGCAAATGAAGGCAAGGCGTTCGGTGATCCGGCAAAACGCTACGCGCTGCAAATCGCCCTTGAGCGTCTTACTGGAAAGAAGGCGGAAGTAGGGTTCAGTAACGACCATACCGAGCGCGGGCACGAGCAGGAGCCAATAGCACGGATGCTGTACGAGTCCGAACAGTTTTGCACGGTCGACAACGGCGGGTTCTTTGATTTGGGGCTGTACGGCGATTCGCCCGATGGCCTGGTTGACGAAGACGGTGTGATCGAAATCAAATCGGTGATTGCCCCGACGCACTACGCCACGATGCAGCGCGGATCGTTTGATCCGTCCTACCGCTGGCAGCTTGTCGGGCATCTGGACTGCACGGGGCGCGAATGGGTGGACTTCATTAGCTACTGTTCAGAGTTCCCCGAAGACTCACAACTACTTGTCTACCGCCTGAAGCGTAGCGAGTGCGAAGAATCAATCCAGCGGTTACGGGAGCGGCGCGAGTTGTTCCTTACGCTGGTAGACGAAATTCAACAAACGATCAAGGGTTAATCATGGCTGGCTACGTGCAAAAAGAAAACTCCGGTTCACTGTTCAAAAACGACAAGAAAGAGTCCGACAAACACCCAAACGCAAAAGGCTCCGCGCTGATCGGAGGGGTGGAGTATTGGGTATCGGCGTGGACGTACCAGACGAAAGACGGCCAGCCGTACCAGTCGTTATCGTTCCAACGCAAGGATGACAAGGGCAAGGCTCAATCAAGCGCGCCCAAGTCGAAAGCGGCTGATGATGATTTCAATTCAGACATACCTTTCTAGCGGGAAAGCCGTGAGCGAAGCACCAGAACGAATTTACGGGTGGTTGAACACGCAGCTATCAATCGCGCGTCACTATGGCGGGTGCAAATACAACGGGCATGACTACAGCATTGCCCCGAATGAGGAAGGGCAACCGCTGGTGCGTATGGATGTGCTGAAACGCGAAAGAAAGCAGGCAAAGAAATGAGCAAGCCAAAGCAATGGAAACAGGGGCGCGAGTTGAAGCATGCGGATGTATGGCAACCAATGTCCGCCGAAGAACTCGGAGGCTTTGACGGGCCGTTCGATACAGTCGAAGAATTGATTGCCGCGCTGCGCGCACCCTACCCACAAGAAGCAGAGCGACCTGATCGGCTGTGGGTCGGTAGCGGGGACTCGCAATGAACGCAGCAACACGAGCGGTTATTGAGCGGCTGGTGGAGGCGTTGGAGCAATATGCGCCGCGCGACCGTGCCGTGACGCAAGACCTGATCACCGACGCGCGCAAGCTGCTTGAGGGCGACGCTCTCGCACAACCAGCAGACGATGATGCGTGGCTGGGAAAGGCCGTTGATATTGCGCAGGAGTTTGATGATCGCGCGTTCCGTGCGGACACCGAAATACAGCTTCGCGCACACCTCCGCGCCCGTCCCGCGAGAGAGGGCTTTGTGTCGGTGCCGGTTGAGCCGGTTGTCATGACGTCGGCGGCGCTTGACGATCTACTGTATCCGGCGATGTGCGGATGGGACAACAGCGACATACCGCTTGAGCAGTACAGCGAACGAATCTGGGAAATTTTGCGTCATCACGGATTTTCGATTTGCGCGTTCGGAGACGTTACCGAGCAAGCCATGATCGCAGCAGCGAAGGGAGACAGGAAGTGAGCGATACAGTTGGCTTTAGGTATCGCTATGGTACGCACCCGGAAGCTGAGTGGTACTTTCACGGTAAAGATATGTCCAAATGCGACGGTGTTATGGAGTGTGAGCCGCTTGTACGGTTGGACTGCATCGCCACACTAGAGCGAGAGCTTGCGGAAGCGAAGGTGCGGGAAGAGCGGGCCGCTGAACAAATGACAAAGTGGCAGAACTTGTATTTGCAAGCCTGCAACATACGCAGTGGACCACACAATTTTAGTGATTCTCGGCATTGGCTTAATGATGCGCTACATGCAATTGATGGTGGAACTTACGATCCAAGAATTGCAGGAGAGAAGTAATGAGCGAGCCAACCAAGGAAGCGATATTCGTGACCGTCGGCGTGTCGGAAGACTCGTGGGCTACCGTGCCAAAAGACGGCGCGCTGACATTGGATGAAGCAAAGTGTCACGCGCTAGCTCAGGAATTCATAAACGGCAACGTGACGCAGGGAACGACCACTGCGATGCTAGTTAGCGCTATCATCGCCCACGTCCGCAAGAAAGCGCGCGATGATGCGCTTGAGGGGGCGGCGAAGCATTTCCTGAGAAATGGCCCATATGTGGAGTGGTTCGCAGAAACAATCGCCGATGATCTACGCGCCCTGAAAGACCAACCGGACGGGGAGGCGTGATGCCTACATGGAAAGATGCGCCGGATGAGCCGGGTACTTATTGGGTTCCCGGCTATGGAGTCTGGGACTACGACGAAGAAAGCCTGAAAAACGAGCATCACGCCGGTCGTGTTTATGGGCCAATTCCACCCGACCCGCAACAGGAGCAACCATGACGCCAGAACAGATTGAAGTTGCCGCGCGGAAGCTGTGCGTTACTAATTTTTATCCCCGGTTTATCCCTGAGATTCTTGGAAAGGATTTGTCATGACTACCATTCTTGCGCGACCAACAAACGAAGAAATGGGAGAGGCGTTGCGGCTACTCTTAACCCACGGCGAAGAAACGCCCGATGGTGTGCTGATGAGCGCAACGGGCTTAGCCTACGTTATTGCCCATGCCCGCAGCAATCCGGCCCGCTAGCCGAGAACGACTACTGCCGCGCCGGGATCGCTGAATAGCACCTTGACCAGCCACCGACCGGGCGAAAGGTTGTTGGGTGCTGTCGGGTTGCCCATGTTGACAACGATGGACGCTGCGTTTTGTGCGCGGTTGCCCGATACCGGGATCACCACACCGTCTTTTTCCAGTGTGACCACCTTCATTGATCCGCCCAACGTACCAGACTGACCGAATGTGAGCGTTTTTGCGCCGACCTCGTCATCGGCTACGTCAAATTCCAGCGCGAACCCTGCGCCAGCGACATAGGCTGCGCTGTGGAATGGTGCGCCGTTTTTGTCGAGAGTGCCGACTACTTGCACGGGGACGTTGTCAGGGGCGGCGCTTCCCTTCCCGCCAATAGGCAGCAGGGTTACGGTTTGCGACTCAAAGCCGGGGACGGAAAGGGTAATGATCATATGCAAGCCTTTAGCATTTCGTTGGATTGATCGAGCGCAGAATCGAGCCGCTCAATGTCGATAGCAGCGCGTTTAACACACTGCGAATTGGTGATTTCAGGGGGGCACGGGGTCAGCCGTGACGGCTTCGCGGGCACCGCCGCGACGCATGAAACGCGGACCGGAACCTCTACGACCTGTTTCGGTAGGTAGCTGCAACCTGTCGATAAAACAGCAAAAAACGTACACATTGCAGCGACATGTACACGGCATGTACTCATCGCAGCGCCCTCGTAATTGCATCGTCCGTGCGCTCGCACTCCGTCTCGCCCTTTGGCTGGATTGCTTCGATTGCGGCAACGCGGGTTGTTTCCTGACTCTTGCGTGCTGCGTTGGCCTTTTGAGCCACGGCAAGCGATTTGATGATGCGCTCTGAGTCCGCTTTCATCTTGTCGGTCGCCGTCTGGATTTGCTTGAATGCCGCAGCATCCTCAAGCAATCGATCGTCACGTTCCTTGATGCCGCTGTTCAGGTGCGAGATGTACCACTGCTGCCCGCCGACGCCTAAACCGGCTATCAGCAGCAGGACTAGGAGCGCTTGAACCACTTGCCTACCTTTTCATTGACGAACGCTACAACGGCGTCCTGTTTCCAGCAAAAGGCATAGCCGCCCACGAATGAGAGAGTCATTAGGATGAGGGTCATTGCGTTTTTCCCAAAAGATTGTTTTCGATAACGGACCAGTTGATGTAAGGGCGTTTTCCGTTGGGCGGGTATATCAACGGCGCCCCAAACGCTGCATCATCGATATAGAGTTGCGCGTATGCCTTCGGGCTTTGCGTCCACTCTTTTTGTTGTGGGTTTTCGTTCATTCCAAATAGTGGAATGTCATTTTTTTCAAACCATTCAACCGCATCAATCAATGCTTGCCCGCTGCGCATCGTCCACAAAATAAGTTTGTGGTTTTTACTCAAGGCTTGCAGCACTGGCACAGCTCCAATATCTTTCCCGATGTCGGGATAGTCATGAGTGACGCATGTACCGTCAAAATCAATGGCAATAATCATGTTTTTTCCTTGCAAAGCGCAGATTCGGCTGCGCGCCGGTTAACCAGCCCGGGAATCGTTTTCCCGTTGTCTTTGTTCCACAGCTTCATCAGCTCGCAGCCAGCATCGGGATCGCCTGCGTTGTGTTTGCGCAAAGCGCTTGAACCACAATAGGCCGCGACGCCGATATTAAAGGTCAGGCTGAGGTGCGCTATTTCCTCGTTCTCTTTGTAGGGAACGGTTGCGCATTGCCGCATGCCTGCGGAGTGTTCGGCGATGTCTTCTTGCAGCCAGTCGAGGCATTGTTGTTTCGTGGCTACATCGCCCCGCTTCACGCCTTTGGTGTGGCCGTAGCAGATAGTCCAGACGCCGCCACCATCGTCATAGGCAACTAGTCGCAGCCCTTCCCATTGAGCGATAAGAACGGTTGCCGCCGCGATTACCGCAGCGCCAGAGACGCCGCCTATGACTTTAGGGTTTACCCTTTGCCGTGTAGGGGTAGACGGCAAGGTTGCGTCATTGGTGATGACCGGCTCCGCCTTAATCGGCTCAGGCGCTTTCCGAAAAAGCGCGGCCAGAAACTCAATCAGGCTTTTCATCGTGCATGCTGGCCTGATAAACCACCCGGGCGACCGCAGCGAGAATGCCAACAACCATTGAGGCGGTCGCAAACAGCTTAGGCGGGAATACCCCGTTAAACAGGGGCAAAGCGAGTTCAGCCGCGCCCAATGCTGCGGAGGCAATCATCAGCCAGAATGACCAGCTTTTCGATATGACAGCGCGCCAGTTGTCGATTAGCTTCATTCGCCGCTCCTGACCGTATCAAGTGGCTTGTTGTAGAAGTAGCGGTAAATCCTGACCCCGATAAACCATGCTGTCTGCACTAGGAACCAGAGCGCTGTCGCCGCGTAAGCCGCGTCCTGCCATGTCATCCACCCCATAAAAGAAGTCCCTACAACGGCCAACGGGGGTGCTGCCTTTACAACTTCTGTCGCTATCTCGTGTTTATTCATGGCAAAAACCCGACTGAACGGGTATAGTTTTGGGATGTCTGAGCAACAAATAGGGCTGATGCTTGCGCCGCTGGCAGCGCTGCTATTCCGCCCTTTGATCTGGAAGCCGTTTTTGTTCGTGCTTCGCAGTAGTTCGTATGTGGCTGGTTATCTAGTTGGACGCGCCAAGCAATCCACCAGAAACGCCAGCGCCAAGCATCGGCGATATTGACATCATCCGACGCATCCATTCTTCTTGCGTAACCGGGGGAATGAGGCCAGCACGCGGGTTGAACATGCCCGCATTTGGCGCGAGCGCTTGCGATACGTTGTAACGCTGGCCCATTTCCATAAGTGGCTTTATCACATTCGGGCCAATGACGGGTAGCGCCTGTGAATTGCGCAGCCAGTTGATAACAGCCGCGCCGGAATTGCTGCTATTCGGTGTTGAATTAGCCGGTTGCCTCATGACCGTTTCAGCCACGCGCCCGATGCTGAATAGCTGATCTGTTTTTGACTTGCCGACAATGGCGGTGATTTTTTCGCGCCCTAGGCTGTTCAGGATTTGTTTGTACGCAGCTTGGCTAAATGTTCCCGTGTCGTCATTCGCGCCGTTTAGCGCTTTTGACTTGATGGTGTCCAACACCTGATTTTGAACCGATATGCGCTCTTTGAGCGGAAGCGAAGCCATCGTGTTTTGAATGTCTTTAACCGTACCGCCTAGGATGTACTTTTGCAAAAAAGCATCCGGGGTTGCATCACCGCTGGCTACCGCCTTTGCAGCGGGCACGGCTTCATGCCAGTTGAAGCGACTCGCCGCAGTCGCGCGAGCAACCTGAAAAGCGTTTCCTGCCTGCGTTCCGGCCTGCGCGATTTCGTCATCAATCGCCGACTTGACGATACCAAGCGCTTTGTTTTGCACGTTGTCGGAACCATATAGGCCGTTGATCGCGCGTTGAATCTGCGCCGCCTTGCCGACAGTCAAATCTGCGCCGCCCTGCCCGGTCGTGTTGATCGCGTTGCGAATAGTGACCGGCAACTTATCGCCTAGTAAAGCGGCATCCAATTGTCGGGCGACCGTATCCATGAGACGGGGCGCATTAAGTACAGTGTCAACGCCAGCCGCGTTACGTGCGTAGTCGTAGGCTTGACCTACTACGGCATTCTTTGCCGCGTCTTTTGCGGTCAACGCTGATACCGCTGCTTCGCCTGTTTTGTAGGCACCTTCGCCACGTCCCGCGCCTAGGTTGTTCAACGATTGAATCAGCGCCTGCTGTTGATTGGTCAGCCTATCCATCATCGGAGCGCCAGCGCCATCAACACCACGGATATTGCGTTCAAATGCCCATTGCGCCGGATCGCGCGTTGCCTGCCCTTTGGTTAGGTCAATGCCGAGTCGTTGCGCGTCTGCGATGCGCTGCGCTGCCTCTTGGTTGACCGTAGGGCTTGTAAATAGCTTGCTGATCTGATTGGTCGCACCTGTCGCCGCCTTGGTCAACGCCGCCATGACAACAGGAGCTACGCCACCAGCAACCGCACCTACACCAGCCTGCATCGCCTTCTGACCTAGATAGTTGTCATCCGGGTTGTCCACTTTATTGAACGCAGACAGCGCGGCCCCTGTTTTCACACCGTTCCAAATCGCCTGCGGAAGCGTCGCCGCCTTTACCGCAGCGATGGGCGCGGTCATCAGCATGTTTCCTACCATGCGATAACCGTCGAAACCTTTTTGCTCAGGGTTCCAATTTTGTTTGAAATCCTGTTCTGCCGTTGCGTTGACATCTTCGACGCCCTGACGCTGTGATTTCAGGAAATCAGCAACACCCGGATTGGCAAGGCCACCGAGATTAAACGCGCCAGCCGCAATCGGGTTTTGATTCGCCCAATTCGATGCGCCTTCCAGTCCTCGCGTCAGCGTTTGCGCGCCGCCGTCGATAGTGTCACGCAAGCCGCGAACCATCCTACCAAGGCGACCACCGCGCCAGTCTTCTGCGTTCTTTGCGGGGGGTTGCTGCTGATCGGTTAGCCCGATCTGGTCAGCGGTGAAATATTGACCGCTCGCCTCTTGTTTTGGCTTTAAGCCAATGTCCTCAGCACTGAAATATTCACTCATCGCAGCGTAAACCTTCCGTCAGGAAGTTGCACCATCTGACGACCTTTATACGGGCCCGATTGCGCTATTACAGTCGGCAAAAACTCTTTCAGCTTCGGATGTTCCCAAACGCTTTTTGCGCCGGGGCCGTTCTCCCATTGCGCGCGAACGTCTTGCAGTGAGCCACCTTTTTGCAAATGCGAGTCAATGAAGCGACGATATTCCACGTTGCGCTCATTCTCGGCCTTGGCGTATGCGAGCGATTGTTTGATTGCCTGCGTCGGGTCTTGAATCTGTGCGTTTGACTCCGTGTAAAACACGCGGTCTTTGTCGGACTGCGGGCCTTCCATGCGCGGGCCATTCAGCACCGCTTTATTGGCAAATTGCCGGAACTCTGTAGCGCTATTGAGAATGTTGTTTGTTTCTGCATCACTAAGCCCCGATGCCTGCGCCCACGAACGAATCGTGTTCATAACTGGCTGTGCGCGGTTGCCAATCAGTGTTCCTTGGTTTATCAGGGAAAGCTGACGGTCAATCAACGGAATCAATGTTGATGATTTGGACGAAGCCAGTTGCGCTGGCTTGTAAACATCGTTTACGAGAACCTCACGAATGCCTTTTTGTTCAGCGGCATCAGACGGGGATTGCCCGCGAATACCGGGCAAATCGGCAACCTGTGGACGTACGCCACCGCCCGGTGAATCGTTTAGGCGCGGGGAGTATTTCCCTGCACCTTCTGCGTCATAAATACCCTGAGCCACTGCGTCACGCTGCGCCTGTACTTGCGGGTCAATGCGAGTGCCGGGGAACTGGTTTTGAGCCATGCCCCTAGCTTGCGGGTTCGTCATAAAGACAGGCTTACCGTTCGGCCCTTGAATTGTCTGGAAGTTGAACGGATCACGCGCGCCAGCTTCTGCGCCCGCTA
>ERZ650303.122-NODE-122-length-21504-cov-9.171243_pt1 | contig 21504 bp, 26 predicted proteins | sample MGYA00376239_ERZ650303 | MGnify/ENA primary metagenome ERZ650303 (study PRJEB26733, sample SAMN07839262) | wastewater metagenome | biome: small river; feature: stream; material: water | place: USA: North Carolina | collected 2016-04-05 ... | reverse complement strand
TTTATTAGACACTGTCTAATATCCAGTAGTCTCCAGACGTAGAAAAAGCCCACCGAGCCACGCATCACATGGATGGTGGCCCGGTGGGCTCTGTTGGGTTGCCACGGGCAATCCTTCGCCAGGTGGTGGCCGGATCTCCCGCACAGCGTGCAGATCACGGCGGCCTCAGCTCACAAACTAGCCGCGGGTTATGCACATAGCTGTGGAGCACCCCGTAATCTATTTTGAGGCTTTCGGCGTCGGCTGCGAGTTGCCAAAGATCGTCGCTAATCTGTCGGGGAAGTTGTACGACGGTGGCGCCTGCGTCAGGGGCGGCTCCAGGCGCTGGGCTTTCGGTGCCTCCACCACTACGCCCACATCCAGCGGCTTGCGGGTTGGTGACGAAGCGCAGGCCTGGGCCAGCACGGCGAGCGCGCAGATCAGCAGTGTTTTTGGTTTGAAGGTCTTCACGGGTTTTCTCCAGTCGGGTGGTGAGGTTGGCCAGCTCGGCCAGGGCGGTGAGCTTTTCTTGGGTCAGGTCAGCCAGCTTGGCAGCGGCCTCGCTTTTCTGTTGGCCCATGACGGCGGCATCCTCGGCCGCCCGCCGGTCGTAGCCAAGTCCCTCGACGTACTGCTCACCGTAGAACAGCGCGGCCAGCAGCGCCGCGACGACGGCGATCTTGATCAGGATGTCGGTCATACCAGCGCCCTCCGTGCAGCCTTGTACAGCCTGGTCCGGTCTTCCCAGCCGTTGCTGTCGCCATCAGCCGCCGTCTTGCGGCCACGATTGATGATGTCGCAGTAGCCGTCAAAGTCGTCGATGTCGGCAAAGCGCTGGCAATCCCGCATGGCGATGTAGTCCCCTGCAGCCAGTGCGGCCCACTGGGGCAAGGCCAGCGCGTCGGGATCTGCCTCGAAGTCGGGCACATTCATGTCCGGGAAGCGTGCACGCAGCCGATCGCGCACTGCGGCGTGGTTAAAGCGGCCCGTGGTCTGCAACATGCCGTGGCCGCAGAACAAGTGCCCGTCGCCGGGCTGGGTGTTGCCGAGGTCGGCGCGGCCCTCGTAGCGCTTTTGCGCGTCTGTCGGGCCCCAGATCTCGGTCAGGTAGTGCAGGCCGCCGGTCTCGTGCCCGATGTTGGCCAGGAACATGGCCTGGCGGATGGGCGTATCTATGTCAAACAGCTTCATGGCCGTGGTCAGGGACTCGGCGCAGCGCTCGGCGCGATCGGGCCGTGCGCCAGTGCATAGGGCGATCAGTTCGGGGTTCATGGTGTTGTCGGTCTCGCTTCAAAGTAATACTTCACCACCGCGCCCATCAGCATCGTGTAGGGTGCGGTCACGGCGCCAATGACAGCCGCCACATCCAGCCCAGGGCGCTGCGATGCACTGGCGTACCAGATCGCCCAGCTGGTGATCTTGATCAGGCCGTAGAACACGGCCCAGCAAACGGCATGCTTGTCGATGTCCCTGTGGTCTATCCAGTCCCAAATCTGGCCAAGACGGCGGATCATTTGCCGCCACCCTTGACGATGGCCACCAGACCCAGCACCCCGCCCACCAGCGCCACGATGTAGCCCAGCGGCTTGGCCAGCTTTCCCAGAATCTCCAGCACCTTGAAAGCGCCCTTGAACGATTGCAGCAGCGCAACCAGCTCGCTGGTGTCGGTCTGCACGCTCTCGGTGACTTTGGTATTGGCCGCAATGTCGTCGCGCAGCTCGCGCATGGTCTCGGCACCCTTGTCCAGACGGCGATCAACCTCTTTGCGCCACTGCAGGTACTCTTGCCGGCGCTCCGGTCCGGTGTAGTCCACTGCGTCGGCAGCTTCGGTTTGGTCTCTGCCATCGCTCATATGTGGTCTCCGTCTGGGTCATAGGGGTTCAAAAGCGGTACAAACCAGTTGGCTACGCCCAGCCGCCAGCCAGCGCCCGTTCTGCGGGTACGCTTGAGCCGGTCGGTCACCAGCAGCTCGCGGTTCTGCCACTGCGGCCACTCCCACAGCAGGATGCTGAAAAGCAAGGTGTTGCAGTAGAAATCCACCACATAGCCAACCCACAGCCACGGGTAGCCCCACATCGCCGCACGCAGGGTCAGCGTGCCCGCAGCCTTGGCCCGCTTGAGGTTCATGACAGCCAGGTACAGCAGCCATAGCACGGGCAGCGATAGGGGGATGCTGGCCAGGAAGCAGATGATGAAGGTGGTCATGACAATATTTCCGCTGCGCGCCCGGCGGCCAGCAATCCGACGGCCTCCAGCGCATGCACCCCACCGGCCGTGTCCGGGTCATCCAGGTGGACCACATCGGTGACGGCGTTCATCAGTTCGATGTAGTCGTTCACCACTGGGTTCGTCGCCCCAGCTGCGCGGATCGCAATGCGCTCGGCCTGCGTCATGCGCTTGAGGTAGGCGACTTTTGTCAAGATGCGAACGGGTACAGCGATGGGCGCCGTAAAAACGCCATCGGCGTAGCTGTGGCCCAGCAGTGATGCATCCAGGCTCTCCAGAGCGATCATGTCGGGCGAGTCGATCGCGCTGTGGGTTTCGGTGACGGCGGTTACCACGCCGCCGGTGAGTTGTGCGTAGTACATGGTGCTCAATACCTTTCAGTGAGTTCCCACGACACGATGGTGGTGGTGCCGGAGCTGTTCATGGTTGCCGTGATGGTGGTGGAGTTGGTCAGCACGATGTGGGGTGCGCCGGTCATGTCGGCTGACCCAGACCGGAACCCGAGCGCCCGCAGCTCGGTCTTTGCCGTGTTGACGGATGAAATGGTGGCGGTGTTGGATGTCACGGACGCCAGCGAAATGGTGCCCCGCTGGATGGACTTGATTGCCCGGTCGCCCGTGGGCTGCCAGTTGGTGGTGTCGCTGGCCGGGTCGGTAGTGCCACCGCCTGTGCCCTTGCGCATGTAGTACTGGTAGTCGGTGGGGGACCAGACCACCTTGCCCGCGGCGTAGGTGGTCCCGCTGACCCAGACCTTGGGGGTTGCGCCCCCCAGAAAATCGCTTGCTGCGCTCATTGCGAAACCCTCCAGGTGGATGTTGAATATTTGGCGATCAGGTGGTGGGTGTCCAGATCCATGTCTTCGGCCAACGTCTCGATGGTGCTGCCGTTGCGAGCCAACACATTGGTGTAGCCGTTAGATGAGGTGACCTCCACCGCGTTGTTGTTGCCCGGCGTGGCGGGCAGGCTCAGGGTGCACACGCCTGCATAAATGATTTCGTAGTGGAAACCGGCAACAGCGGTGTAAGTGGACGTGTTGACCTGCACGAGGGGTCTGTTGATGTCCACCAGCGCCCAGTTTGTGGCGTCGGCACTGGGGTCTGTGGTACCACCACCACCCACAATGCGCCGATAGCTGCGCTGGTTGATGGGGCTGTAGCGCACATCGCCCACGCTGTAGCTGGTGCCGCTGACCCAGATGGTGGCGCCGGCGTAGCCTGCAGCCAGGGCGGTGTTGGCAGCCGTAGACACAGCATCGGCCGCAGTGAGCACTGCATTGGCGTAGGCTGCCTGGGCATTTGCATAGACGTTGGCCTTCAGAAGGTTCTCGTCCGTTTGGAACTGTGGGAGCTGGCCCAAGAAGGCGTCTCCGTTGATATCAAAATTCGCAGGGTTTGCAGTGCTCGGCGGTGTGCCGAGCGCCGGCCCGTCTGCGGGGGGTGCGACTGCTGGGGTTGGCATCAGATTTCCTCAAGTTGAAGTGAAACGTTGGCGGATGGGTAGCGTTTGGCGTTGATGGTGAAAACCTTCCAAATGCCGGGAATCAAGAAGGCGTCGAACCAGTTGCTGCCGATCTGGTCGTCCAGGGCGCTCCAGAGCGCTACCTTGGCGTTGGTATCCACGCGCAGATCGCGCAGCTTGTTGACCATGTCCGAGGTGGCGCGCAAGGTCAGGTTGCCCTTTGGCACCGTGGGGCGCGGCACCAGGGTTGCGGTGCCGTCAATGTCGCGCGTGGTGGTGCTGAAATTCAGCACATCGCTCTCGGCATCTTCCGTCGCCATGCCCATATCCACCGCACGGCCCAGGAAGACACGGCCGCACTTGACGGTGGCGCCGGTGATGGTGATGGTCAGCGTGGCGCCGGATACTGGCGGGATGTCGAAGGCCACCAGGGCGGGCCGGTAGCGGAACGCGCCAAAGAAGTAGTCTGTCCAGGTGAGCGTGTTGCGCAACAGGCAGTTGATGGTCTTGTCGTAGTAAACGGTTGCGCCAACGGTCTGCTGCAATCTGACCGTTCCACCATAGACGCCGGTGATGCCGATCGCGTCGATACGCGATGGCAGCGCAATGACGGTCACCAACGGGCCAGGCGCGACGGTCTGCTGGCTGCTCTTGAGGTCGAACATGGCCATCTTGCGGGTGGCGCCGGTGTCTTTCCAGTTCAGCGGGTCCAGCTCGGGCACGACAGTGCCGGCACCGGCGGAGATCCGCGTAAATTTGCGGTGGATACCAGTGCGGATGACTTCATCTGCCGACAGGTACGAGGTGCCGCTGATCCACACGCGCTCATACGGCCCCAGATCCAGCCACTGCTCTGGGTTCAGCTCTGGAGAAATGGTGCGCAGGTCCGTCCAGTTGGTGGGGTCGCTCGCAGGGTCTGTGCTGCCGGCTCCGGCCGTGATGCGCTTGTACTCGAAGCCATTGGTCACGCTCTTGCGCAGGTCGCCAATGATGTAGGTGGTGCCTGACACCCACAGCGCCACAGTAGCCATGGCGATGCGGCTGTACTCGTGGAACACCGTGCCAGCGACACTGCGGACAGTGCCCACGGTGTAGGTGGTGCCACTGACCCAGACTGCAGCCGGGGCCACGGGCTCGGCCACGGTGCTGCTGGTCAGGATCGCATCGGTCACGATGATGGGGGGAATGCACTTCATGGGGTCACCACATTTACTTGGAGGGCATTGGTGTTTGGCATGGCCAGGGCCAACCTGCGATCGAGCTTTTCGCCAGCACCGGCACCTCTGCCGGTGTTGGCTTCGATGGCATCCAGGCGCAGGGCCATGGCCCGCAGGGCGGCCACCATTGCGGTGTTGTCGCCACCGACCAGGGCAGTGGTGTCCACCGCGTTGTAGGTGCGGGCTGGCGGCACATAGGCCGCCTCTTGCCCCTTGGCCACGGAGAGCGTGGAGCCCGAGGTCGGGGAGCCAGACACACGGCCCAGCGAATCGACGATGTAGCCAACCAGCAGAGACTGTTCGAGCGCGGTCTTGCTATTGCTCTCCCCGGACTTGGCCAGCAACTTGGCGATATTGGGTAGATCCTGATACGCCGCCAGGTTGCCGGCCTGCGCCTGGGCGACTTCGATAGCGAACTGGGCCTGCGTGCGGGCAAAGCTGTCTGGGCCATTGCCGAGCAGGGTCTCGCGCAGGTCGCGCATGGTGTCCACAATCGCCTGGGTGGCCTTTTGCCAGTCCGTCAGCCCGGTAGAGGCCGCACTACTGCCACCACCGCTACTGCCAGCAGATGCGCCGCCTTGCGCATTGACAGGCGCTGTTGTGATGCCTGCAAAGGCCTTGGCTTGGGCCAGCACGGCGTCGGCCCCGCGGGTGTTGCCCTGGGCGACCAGTTGCTCATACAGCGCGCGTGCATCGCCCCGAGAGGCATTGCCGATCTGGTCGACCGTGAGGTTGACGCCGCCGTCTGCCAGGCCCTTCTGGATTTGTGCGACCGTGAAGGCGCGCACTTCGGAAGAAGAGGCATAGTCGCCAATGACGCTGGCCATGCGGGCTGCAGCGGCTTCAGACGCGCTGGCGGCTGCGTCAAACGCGGGAGACAAGGCCAGGATGCCGGCGACCAGCTTTTGACCGCTTTCGGTGGTGATGTCGATTCCGGCCACCAGCTGGCGGAATTGCTCACGCGTGGCGGGTGCAGATACACCCAGCGCGGTGAAGGATGCGTTCAGGCTGGCGGCACTGTTGGCGGCTTTCTCTCCATCGCTGTAGAACTTGTCGTAAAAGGCTGTAGCAGCGGCTTGGGCTTTGTCAACCCCGCCGAATGCGTCCACCAGGCCAGCGGCGGTGGTTGCGCCATCCACACCCACCTTGAGCACGGAGAAGCCCAACAGATCGAGGCCTTGATTGACCGTGGTGAAGTCCGTGACCAGGCGCGCCATGGTTTGCGAGGTGTTCTCGCCTTCCTTGGCCACCGAGGCAAAGACAGGACCAAAGGCTGCAGCGGCCTGCTCGCCAGCGAACTGGCTCAGCGCCGAATCGATGGCCTTTTTTTGGCCAGCCGCGTCCAACCCGGTAAGGTTGATCTCGATGTTTTTGGTAAATGCATCCACCGCGTCAGTGGTAAGACCTAGCGCCTTGGCATAGGCCTTGTTGGACGAGGTGATAGCCTGCACATTGGTGGTGATGTAGTCACTCACCCCTTTGTCAGCCACGGACCAGTCGCGGTTGATCGTCGTACCACCACCAAACAGCCCGCCCGTCTGCTGGAACTCTGCGTAGGTGCTGGCCTTGCCGCCCGCTATGCCATTGGACCCCAGATTGGCGGTGATGCCATTGCCCCTGGCGTCAATTTTGTAGTCGGTCAGGCTCTTGAGCAGCGCTGCGCCGCCGATCCACGGCAACGCCTTGCCGATCATTGCGCCCGCGCCGCTGAACAGGCTGCCCGCCGCCTCGGCGCCCGTGGTGCCGTAGCCGGTGCCGAACAGGATGGACTTGTCCACATTGCCGCCCGACGCGGCGGGGCCACCGCCACCGGTGAGCCAGTCCCATATCTTGGAGCCAGTGCCTGCCAGGCTTCCCGCGCCGGCGACGGCACTAGGCAAACCGCTGTTCGGGGAGCCTTGCGGGCTCACACCGAACCAGCCGGCTATGACTTGCGCAGCGCTGCCCATGATGGGGTCGATGATCGGGCGCACGACCAGGCGGTCAAATGCGTTGACGAACGCATCACGCACGCCACGGATGGCACCTTGCACATTATTGTTTTTGATGCTACTGATGATGCCATCCGACAGGTTGCTCTTGATATCCCTGACAGCGCCAGCCCAGTACTTGACGGTGATGTTGGTGCTTGCCTGTGCTGCCTGCTCTGCGGCCTGTTCGGTGGCGGTTGCAATGGCCTTAGCTCGGTCTTCCTGCGACTTGAAGTCGGTGCGGTTGAGCTCGGCAATCTTCTTTTCCAGATCCAGCTGGATGCGCAGCTTTTCCAGACCGAGCGATCGTTCCTGGTCAGTGGCACCGATCAGGCTCACTTCCAGCGCCGTTTGACGCGCGACGCCTTGCATGGCAACGGCCTGGTCGCGGAAGGTATCGGCAACACCCTTGGCGATCTGGTCGAGACGTATTTGCTCATTGACCAAGGCCATGTTGTCTTCGGCCTTCATCGCCTCATAGGTCGCCTGGATGGCCTGCTTCTGGCGGTACCAGGCAACAGAGACTTCGTTCAGGCCCTTTGCCTGCGCGGTGGCGCGCTCCTGTGACAGTGCAGCGATCTGCGTATCCAGTGCGACAACTTCACGCTCTGTGTCCTGGCGGCCGGCAATGATGGCTCGCTCCGCGATCAGCGCGTTGCGGCGCACATCAATGGCTTTGACGGTCTGCTCGGTCGTGGCGGTAATTTGGCCGATCTCTGTGAGCTGACCGGTAGCGCGCAGGGTGTTGATCTGGTCTTGTGCGCGGGCAATGATCTGCAGCTTGGCGTCTTCGGCCTGCTTGACGGCGGCGATGCTGGCGCCGGTGTCGTACTTTTGGTTAACCAGAGCGACCTGTTTATCGATGACCGACTGGGGTGCGTTGGCAGCAGCGCCGCGGTTACGGGCGGCATCAATCTCGATATCGCGCTTTTCCCGGTTCGGGCGGCTGGCGTCTACCTGGTCACGCCAGGCCATCTGAGCCTTCTCCAGCTCGTTTTGCTTGGCTTTCTCGGCAGCAGATCCGGCGATCACGCTAGCCGACGACTGGAGAATGAACAGGCGCTCTTTCTCCAGTTTCAACTGCTCCTTGATGGCGGGCAGTTCTACGTAATTTGTCGTGAGCGATGGCGGTGCATCGACCGTCTTTTGCAGATCGGCAACGACCTTCTTCTGCGCCGCAACCCGATCAGGCAGGGGTATTTCAGAGCCAGCGAACCCTTTGACAGCCTTCCAGGCTCCCTCGATGTTTTGGCGAATGGACAGCCACGCACGGTCCACCGGTCCCAGGCCCGCTTCCAGTCCATCCGCCATCCGAGCCTGTGACTGTGCAAAGGCATCTTGGGCCAGCTTTGCGGCTTCCAGATGGCGGCCACGCTCCTGCAGCGCTTTGATCTGCGCATAAAGGCTGGCGGTGAGGTAGTTGGTCTTTTCGTTAAGCGCAACAGACGCTTCCAGCGGCGTGCGCTTGAGCGACTCATAGGCATCGACCATCTTGGAGACGGCAGGCCCGCCCAGTCGTTCCAGGCGAATGGACGCTGCAGTAACGCGTTCGATGTTGTCGGCACCCACCGAGCCGGACTTGGCAAACTCATTGAGGGCAGTAGCGTTGAGGCCAACACTGGCTGCCATAGACTGCAATTGCCCGGCGCTGACGCCTGCAGCACCACCGGTGAGTGTGACGGTGTCACGCAGCTGCTTGGCATCGTTCGATGCGCTGTAGGCCGCATAGCCAAGCGCCCCAACCGCCGCCGTGACCAGCACAACAGGATTGGTAACCAGACCGCCGATGTAGCCGCCCAGTGCCCTGGCTGCATTGCCCGCGCCGCCAAACATATCCTTGAGCTGCCCACCCTGCTGCAGCAGCACGGTCAGCGGCGCCTGGCCGCCCTGCAGGCTGGTAACAATATCGGTGAACTGCGCCGGCACACCACGCAATGCCGCGCTGGTGGCCTTGGCGGACATTTCCATGCTGCCAAGGCCCTTGGTAGCAGCAATTTGCGCCTGCTCAGCGGCCTTGAGCTGAGCAATATAGGGCGCTATGACTGCGGGGTCCACGCCCTTGAAGTCAGCCTTGATCTGCAGCGACTCTGACATGGACTTGCCCGCAGTGGCAATGTCCAGCTGGGCACGCTGGATCTGGCTGACGATGGACTTGGTGGCACGCTCTACGCTTTTGGCAGACGTGTCTGCGCCCGTGCCAATTTGGCCCAGGCCGTCGGCACCAGCCTTGCCTGCAGCGGTCGCGGCTTGGCCCAGGCCAGCCAAAGAGCGCTTGGCCTGGTTGACACCGGCCTCTACGCCGCTGGCGTCCGCGCCAATTTCGATCTGAGTCTTTAAGCCAGACATGGTGGTGGTCTCATTTCTTTTGGTCGTTCATTGCACTCAGCGCGGCCCGCTCCATGACCTGGATGTCCAGCTCAAGCAGGTCAACTTCTTCGGGGGGGAGGTTCAGGCGGGCGAGCTTTTGGTGGAGCACGCCGTAGTCCAGACCGGTGGGGCCGCCAAAGCCGACGCGCCACTGGGTCTGCAGGGAGTAGAAAACGTCAAACGCCTGGTAGTGCTCGGGCCACACCTCGGTGACATCGAGGTCGGCCTCGGTAAGCCCTGCAGCTGCCAGCTCCCCCTTGCTGGGCGGAGCTGTAAAGAGTGCATGGCCTACGGCGGTTAGTTTCCCAAGCTGCCTTCGGTGACGGCCAGGCGGTAACCATCGACGATGGCGACGATTGCCGCGGGGAGTTCATCACCCAGCTGCTCGCAGGTGGCGTGGGTAAAGTCCGCCTCCACATCCCAACCATCGGCGATTTTCAGCAGGTAGTCGGCGTTCGCAAGGTCGGTTGCAGCCAGGTGCCCTTCGAGGGTGAAGGTTGCACCGGTATCAAGGTCGGCAGCCTCTTTGACCGCTTCCGCACGCGCTTCGTCTACCAGCGCGCCAAACTCTTTGCGCGTGCGGTAGAGGTAGCTCATCTCGATGCTGCCGGTGGTGCCATCCAGCATGAGGAACTTGACTGTTTTCTTGAAGTGTTTTGGGGCAGCGCCCAGTTTGATTTTTGCCATGATGTTGTTGCTCTTGAATGAAGGAAAAAAGACCCGGCAAGGTGCGACCAAGCGGGCATGAAAAAGGCCACGGGGATTGGTGAATCCGAGGGGCCTGGCCAAAACCGCTGAGGTCTTAGGTTGCGTAGCGCACGGGGCGGCCTTGCAGGGCCACGCCGGCCTTGCACGCCATCAGGTTGCCCTTGGTAAGGCTGGGGGTCTCGTCAAAGGCGAAGATGCCGTTGTAGAGAATGACGCCGCCCTGTGGCAGGGTGGCGCGCAGACCGGTGACGGAGCGCGACAGAGCTGCTGCCTTGACGGCGATGTAGCCAGCCAGGGATGGGTCGTCCGCAATCTCCAGGGCCAACGTTTGCGCGCTGGTGGTGGTGGGGATCTGGGTATCAAAGTCCTGCTCCAGGAAGGAGTAGGTTTGGTACTGTGGATCGCCACCACTGGAGGTGCAGCCCATGATCTGGGTGATCTGTTGCCAGGTGTTGATCTTGCGGATGCTGCCAGTGCCAGAGCCAGAGGGGAACTGCTGGGTGCTGGTGGTGTCGAACCCCTCCAGCACCAGGGTGGTACCGGAAGGCGATTTGACACGGAACAGGCGATTGTTGGCGCGCGACCAGCCCGACGTGTATTCAACAATGTCACCCGCAACTAGAGTGTTGGTGACGGTAAGCACCGCCTCGGCCGCATTGGATGCTGCAGTGACGGTGAGCGAGGCGGCGTAGGCCGTGGCGATGGCAAGGATGATGCCGTTGGGGAGCGAGACACTCATGATGATTTCCTTTCGGGAATAAAAAAACCAGCCGTGGAGAGCCCATGGCTGGCGGTTGGCATGCCCGAAACGGGCAACAAAAAAGCCGCTGCAGATGGCTCTGAAGCGGCTTTGCTCGGGTGCCTTGCGGCTAATTCATAGGGCTATCGGTCGGACCACACACTGAAGTCCTGCATGGCGCCATACAACTTGGTGTCGGATTCAAAGGTGCTGATCGGCGCACCCTGGGCGCTGGCCTGAAAGGCGGTGGCCAGCACTATGGCGGCCTCCACCTGCAAGATCAGCGCGGCGGCCACAGCGCGGGTATCGGCCCACACGTTGACCTGGTAGCGGCCGTTTTTCTTGCTGGGCATGGCGCGTTCCAGAAAGTCCACCGATTGACCACCGACCTGCTGGTAGGTGATGTAGGGCCGGGGAGCGCCGACGGGGGCCAGGTCTGGGTAGACGCTGCCTGCTGCCACCAGCGGGGTGAGCGCGGCGGTGATGTTGGATTCGACTGTCATGTCAACGGCCTAGAAACTGGTGCATGGACTGCTCAAACTCGGCCACGGCGGCCTGCAGGCCCTGCCCCTGCACCGCGTCAAAGGCGGGTCGCACAAAGGGGCGCGCCGCCATGCGGCTGGTGCCGTGCTCGACCAGGTGGCCGTGGGGGGCCTTCTTGGCGTTCCAGCTCACGTGGTAGGTAGCTTTTTTGCCGTCGACCGAGTTGTCGGTGCTGAACACCTGGTAAATGGCGCTGGCCAGCTTGCCAGTGTGGCGGTGGGCTTGCACGTTGGAGATGACGGCACGGTAGAACACCTGTGCACCAGCTTGGGCTGCCGGGCGGATGGCATCGCCCGTGGCCTGGTGCATCGCATCGAGCTGGGCATTGATGCCAGCCGTGTCGAAATTGCAGTGGAATGCGTCAGCCATTGCTTGCCCCCGTGGTGCAGACCAGGTCAATGTGGCGGTGGCCCTCCAGATCGGGCAGCACGGACTGGATGTCGTACACCACGGCGCCCAGCACCACGCGCATGCCTGCGGTGATGGTGGTGGCGCGCCACTTGATGCGGATGCTGGTTTGCAGTGTGCTTACGTCTGCACTGGCTTTGATGGCAGAGGCCCCGGACTGGTTGACCATCCAGGCCCATGGCGAGCACACATCGCTCCACGTCTGTACGGGCTGGCCCAATGCGTCCTGGCCGGCGGCGAGCTGCTGGATGGTGACCAGGCGGTTGTATTTGCCGTTGTTCATAGCTTCCACACCCGGTAGCGGTCCAACAAGCGGTCGGCAAAGCCGAGTGACAGCACCTGGCCGCGCTCGATGCGCTCGGACGATGGGTTCTCATACATGGCAGCCACTACCAGCAGAATCCAGCTCTTGATGGGCTCAGGCACGCTGCCTGCATCCGCATAGCCGGCCACATAGCGCAGGGCGACAGCGTTGATCTGGTCGCGCGTGCTGGGCCAGGAACCAGCATAGACCGGGACGACATAGGCGCTGCCGTAGTCGTCGGCATTGTCCAGCGCGTACAAGGTGTTGCCGAGCGTCTGCTGGACGGCCGAGGTGTCGACATACTTGAGGCTGGTGATGCTCGCAGCGGGCACGCGGGTCAGCTCAAACGCCGCGGGGAAGGCGTCCAGCGTCAGCTCCCATGTCTGGGGCATGATGGCGCGGCCGGTGATCTGCTCGGCCATTTCAGTGGCAGCGCCGATGTAGGCCGTGATGCGGCTGTCCAGGGCGTTGGTGTCTTCGCGGCATTGCAGTTTGGCATCGGCCAGGGTGACCGGCAGTGCACTGGCTGCTGTGATGAGTTTGAGTGCCATGGTTACCTTGTTGTAGTTGCGGTGCGTGCGGGGCGCGATGTGCCCTGCCGAGCCATAGAACGGACTGCCTCACTACTGTTGGACCGGGCACCTGCAGACAATTGCGCTATGCGCGATGTGCCTTGAAACACTCGCCCTGGTGGAATTTCACCGGCTACAGAGACCTGCGACGGGAACAGGAATGAGGCAGTGGAAAAGGCTGCGACAGCAAATGCGCTGGGACTGAATCCACCCATCACACACCTCGCCAAAGGTTTCCACTGGAGCCGTCACCCAAAATAACTGCGCCATTCATCTTTTTAGCGTCCACGGGGATAGTGGTTGCGTTGAGTGCGGCGACGACGGCCGCTGCAATCTGCGCAGCCGTTGGGTTTGATCCAGCGCTGATGGAATAGGACGCCACGCAGTCAGCCGCCACCGCAGCGCGAATCGCGTAGCTGGCGTTGGAGTCGCTTGCAACGGCTCCTACCGCCAAGATGGCATAACTGGCGCTTGCATCCGCAGCTACGGCCGCACGAATAGCGTAGGCAGCAACGCCGTCAGCGCTGACCTTTGCCAGAATGAAATAGGACGCAGCGGAATCGCTGGTGACAGCCGTGACACCCGCTGCCAACGCAACTGCACCGCCCAGCGGGCTGCCAGCTATTGAAGATGCGCCAATCATGAACGTGCGCCTCTTACGGGGCCAGCTGGTTCATCGTCGCCAGGGCTGCAGCGGCCATCGTCACATAGCCCGCCTCACTGGGGTGGATGCCGTCCGCCGTGGCTGCAGAAGAGGTCCATTTGCTGGCCGTGCCAAGCGCATTGGTGTCGCTCATGACCGCTGCAATGTCGCACAGGGTGATCCCGATAGCGCCCAGGCTCAAGGCCAGTTTTTTGCGGAAGTCATCATCGGTGTTGGAGTAGTAGGACGCGGTGTTGGCGCTACTGGTAGCCCGTGGGCAACCGCTCCAGAAGATGATGGAGGCTCCATACTGCCGGCAAAGGTCCACCACTTGCATGACTTGCATTTGCTGCTGATTTGCAACCACCGCACTGATGGCGGTCCCGTTCGGGGAGAACGTAGGCAGCCAAACGTGCGTGGGGCGCAGCAAAGGGATGTAGCGCTTGGCACGGGTCAGAACCTGCGCCATGGTCTGACCGGCGATACCGCAATTGGCGGCGGACGCGTGGATACCGTAGGAAGTGCTGGCGCGGTGGCCCCAGTTGTCTCCGGGGATCGTTGCGCCGGTGCCAGAGGTGATCGAATCGCCAAAGAAGGCGTTGCTGATGGTCGCGCCGTTCTTAGTAAGGTACTGGATGCCTATGATGCAGCAGTTGCTGGGGTCGGCCGCGCCGGTCATACCGCTGGGCGTCGTCACAAAGTCACCGGTCTGGATGTTCCATGCCCATTCCATGCCATCAGACTTGCCGCGCCAGCCCGCCATGCTTGACCCGAAGCCATGCAAGGGGATGGTGGCATTGGCCGCTCCTGGCGTCATGATGCGCACGTAGGCCAGCTTGTAGGTTCCGCCGTCGCCACGCGCAATGGACTTCACCGAGATCCAGTCGGACAGCGTGATGGTCGGGTCTGCGGTGGACGCTGCGAGGGGCAACGTGCCTGTGGATGAGCCGTTATTGAACGTGCCGGTGGTCCAGGTGCCTGCATTGTTCACCCGATCGCTCGCGGTGGCGCCTGCAGATGCGCAGCAGGTGACGCCGGTGATGTCAGCCGTGTGGTGATTGGCGATCACGATGCGCAGTGCTACGAAATCATCAGGCACGGCGCATTGCAGTGACCAGGTGACGTTGCTGCCAGCGGTGGAATAAGTACCCTGCGCTTCGTGCGCGATGATGCGCGTGCCGACGTAATTTTTGACGGCGGGCACCAGGTTGGACAGCGTGTCCGCCACCAGGGCCAGCGCAACCCGGCGCGTGCCTGCGGCCCAACTGACGGCGGCGCCCGCGTTGGAGCTTGCGAGGATTTTGGAGCGCGTCAGAATGTTGCCGGTGCCCCAAGAGCCTATGCCGACCTCCCAGCCACCGTTGGGGATGCCGTTTGCATCAACGTCTTCCGCATAGTAGTTGAAGGTGTCGCCGTTGGCGCACACAGCGGAAGCTGCACGGTATCCGGTGACGGCCCCTGCCAGCGTGAGCGCGCCGGTTCCGGTGGTGGTGCTGGTCTCCAGCACGCGGTCTTTGATTTGCTTCATGCGGGCCGCCTTATGGGTTGGTGTCGCCCTGCACGCGCAGGGTGAATGAATCGGATGCCCCCGCAGCAGCGGCATTCACGGTGCGGCGAATCCAGATGCCGTAGTACTGGCCTGCGGGGATGGTGCCCAAGCTCAGGCCGCCAGCAAAGCTGGAGGGCGCGCTGAAGGTGACGCCAGCGGGGGCGGTGTTCTCGTTGGCGACGGCAGTCTCTGCGGCGTTCAATCCGGCAGCCGCCAGGCCAATGGCGACATCGGTATCTGCGCTAGGCGTTTGGGTTTGAATCCAGACCTTTGCGGCCTGGTAGGACAGCGTGACATGGCTGTTCAGGATGTAGACACAGCGGTATTCAATGTCACCACTGGTGGCCTCTCCACTGGTCACATCGTCAAAGATGGTGCTGCTGGAATCGACCGATGACTTGGCACCGCCGATGGATGCCAACGGGTCGCTGTTGGCGGCGCCGCCGGAGAGTTTGTATTTGATGTCGGTGGTGATGATTGGCATGGGTTACTCCTGATTGGCGCCCATCAGGGCATAGAGAAAACCGTAAACGACGATCAGGAAGATGGCGAATAGGGTCATGGTGTTTACCTGCTTAAGATGCTCTGGAATGCGCTACCGTTTCAGTAGCGCATTGCGCAGCATTTACGAGGCTTGGTTCTGTTCCAGCGTCATGGCATAAGCCACGGCTTCTTTGCTGGTGTCTGCAGTACCACTGGCTTCGGCCGCCTTTGCATCGGCAGCGGACAAGGTGACGACGTCATTGGCTTTTCCAAAAGCGCAGTCCATCAGGACGCGGACCTTGACGGTCTTGGCTTTTGCGGGCGTAGTGGCACCGCCCAGGGGGGCGTCGGCCAGCTGGGCAACGCCTTGCGTCAGCAAGGGCTCTGCCACGTCAGGGGTGACCTCAAAGGTTGCACCCTGGGCAATGTCTTGGGTGGTGGTGTCGATCAGGGTGACGGCAGCAATGGCCGCCAGTGCGAGCAGTTTGGTCATGATTTTCTTGGCCTTGATGATTTGGGGTTGCAGGACTGCCACCAGGGACGGGTACCCCGGTGGCAGAGCGGGCAGCGCTTAGGTTGCGCTGTGTTGGTACAACTTGACGCTGTTGACGTCCAGCAAGTTGCCGCCAGTGCGGGCCCATGCCAGAAAGCCGACCTGACCCAACTTGGCATAGGCCGAGTCGTCAAAGCGGAACATGGTCACGTCCATTGCGTCGCGGATCAGGTACTTCTGGAAGTTGCCGAACGCCAGCGACTTGGCGTTGGCCGCGGGCACGGCCAGGTCGTTGTTGATGAATACGGGATAGCCCAGCAGAGAGTCGGGCGTGCTTGCACCGCCGCCGATGCCCGCGTCGTACGATGGCGTCCAGATGGGGCGGCCGGCTGTATCCTTGATCTTGCGGATCACACGGCGCATGGTCTGGCTCATCATGAAGCCGGGCGCCGCGCCAGGCATGTCTTGCGGCGTGCTGGGAACGTCCAGGTAGGCAGCATCCAGCGAGTCGATCAGATCGATCAAGTCGTCATAGATGATGGTCAGAGTCTGGCCCGTGGTGCCAGTCTTGCCGACCGATGCGGCAGTGACCAGGCCGTTGGGGTCCGTTGTGCCACCGCCTGTGGTGTAACCCACGTTAGTAATGCGGCCAATGCGGTCTGCCAGGCGCTTGAAGATCATGGCCTGGATGTCGATCTGGCTGTCTTGCAACAGCTCATATGGCACGGCGACGATCTTGGACGAGGCTTTGAACACATTGACGGCCACGGTGCCGAAGGTGGGGTCAGCAGCGGTGGCGGTGGTGTTCTGCGCAATCCATTCCCCGACTTCCGATGTGCCGTCAGACGTGGGGTAGCTCAACGGCTGACCGTTCTCGGTGGTCAACTGGTTGGCTACGGCGCGCATCCAGCCGTAGGCCTTGAGCAGGTCGATCAGTTGCGAGGCGACCAGCGACTGGACGGAGAAACCGCCCTGCGAGCCGGTGGTGGTGGACATGGTGTTGCGCACGGCCAGGGCCTCGTCAACCGTCATGTCCTTGAAGGACTTGCGCAGGAAGATGTTGAAGGCCTTTTCCACATCGGTGAGTGGCTTGCCATTCTTGGCATTGGCCCGGATATCGTGCTCGCTGGCGTCCGTGAAGTTTTCATCACGGTCTTTGGCGATCATCTTCTCGTGCGCGTCGATCTGGCGCGTGAGGCGCTCAGACTCATCGGCGTGGTTGTCGAAGGTTTTTTGATCTTCGGGGGACCAGGTCTGCGAGCCCTTTTCAGCGAGCAGGTTCTTGGCGGCTTTGTTGGAGGCTGCGAGGCGCTCCCGGAGTGCTTGGATGCTCATTTTGATTCCTTTAAAAGAATGAGACAGACATAAAAAAAGCCGCCTAAAAAAGCGGCTCCGTATCTACGCGGGGAGCGTCAGATGGGGGTGACCAATCGCAGTCGGTTGCGGTTGAGTTGGATTTGTTGGGCGGCCAGGGCGGTCAGGTCGGGCTCTGGCGGCTTGTCTTGCTGGGTGGGTGCATTGGGATAGGCGGCAAGGTTCCAGCGGGCCTGCGTGTCGCTGGACTGCTTGGTGTTGGGATCGATGGCGTCGATGAACTTGGCATCGAGCGCTTCTTGCGCGGTGAACCAGGTGGTGGCGTCCATCCAGGCGACGACCTGTTCATTGCTGGCGCCAGTCTTGCGGGCGTAGTCCGCAATGATGGTGCCGTCGATCTTGTCGAGCAGGTCCGCCGTGGTGCGTAGCTCGGTCTTGTTGCCGTAGGCAAAGGTCCAGCTGTTGTGCACCATGAACAGGCCGCCGTCCGTCATGCGGACCTCGCTACAGGCCAGCGCCAGGTAAGTGGCCGCACTGGCGCAAATACCATCGATATGGGCAACAACCTTGCCAGGGTGAGCAACCACGGCAGCGGACATGGCGCGGGCCTCGAACACATCGCCGCCAGGGCTGTTGATGTGCAGGTGCACGGTCTTGTCCTGCTGGCCGGCCAGGGCGGTGATCAGCGCCGCGGCGCTGGCGCCCCAGTAGCTGTCGATCACATCATTGACGTACACATGCGCCTCGGTGTCGGTTGCGTCCATGCGGATGGTGGCAGGGCCTTCGGCGCGGGCGTTGTCTTTGAGTAGCTGCATCAGCTTGTTGAGTTTCATGCGGTGGCTCCGTCTGCAGGTTGGGGTTTGGTGGTAGTGCCGCGCTGGGCCTTGAATAGTTCGTCGCCGCCGTCAATGCGGGGCAGGTTCTTGATGCGGCGCACCTCGTTGACGGTCATGTAACCGTCGCCAGTGCCAGGGCCGCCCAGGGCTGCTTTGAAGCCCTCGTTTTGTGCTTTGCTGTCGCCGGTGAGCAGGCCATCCAGCTCGAACACCACAAACTGCCCTGCGTTGCGGAAAAGCTTGCGGTTGATCTCTTCTTGCCAGCGAACCAGCATGGGTTTGATGGTGAATTTGACAAAACCGAGCGTAATTTGCTCGATGCCAGTGCCCCAGCTGGAGGCTTTGTCGCTGTCGCCGATGATGATGGGCGGCACCCCCAGCGCCTGGCAGATGTCTTCTTTCTCGTACCGGCGCGACTCGATCAGCTGCAGATCGACCGGGCTGATGCTCAACTCGGAGACTTTGCCGCCTTCGGTCAGCACCAGGGGCAGCTTGCGAGCGCCCACGCCGGTGTAGGTGGCCACAAAGCTGTCGCGCAACGTCTTGGCCTGCTCTGGATTCATCTTGCCGGCGAACTCCAGCGCGATCTGGGGCATGGCGCCCTCGCCTATCGTGCGGCCAGTGAACTCGGCGGACGCCAGGCTGTTGCCGATGGCTTGCTTGGCCGCGTGCTGGATGGCGCTGAGGCTGTGCAGACCATTGAAACCGAAGCCGGCGAAGTGCAGCATGTCGTCCTGGTCAACGGTCTCCATCTTGCCGGTGTAAGGGTCAATGGTGTCGTACACCAGGCGGTGGCCAGTGGTGCCCATGGCGCCAGGCACCAGGCGGGGCACAACCAGCTCCGGGTGCAGCGGCTGCAGGCCAACGATCTGCCCGCCAGAGTTGTTGCTGCTACGCAAAATGCGGGTGTGCTGGTCGCCGCGCAGCGCCACGCAGCGCACAATCCATTCCTTCCAGCTGGCCGCTGTCCACAGTGCGTGGGGTGACTCATTCAGCAGCCACCAGAGCGGCGCATTCTCCACGCGGTGGCGCTCGCCATCTTTGTCCAGCCGGTAGTGCCCCACGGGCAGCTGCAGAACGGCACCGGCCAACTTGCTCAAGCACGCATAGACCGTGGTGACTGCCATGGCGGTCTTGTCGGTCACCGCGAATCCACTGGCCGACGCAATGGGCTGGAACAGCGCGTTCATCGCGTCGTTGTCACTGCTCACCGTGCTGTAGACCTGTGCGTTACTGATGCGCGTGATTTGAGTGGCTTCAATCACTTCGCCCATGCGCTGCGCGGCACCAGGGCGCGACTGGGCGAACTCGGCCAGTACGCGCGAGGTGTGGCGCTTTGCTTCCAGGTTGAAAGTGTTCACAGAATTACGAAGCCTTGTTGAATATCGGTGGACTCGACGACTGCCATGGCCCGGCCCAGCGCCATCAGCATGGCCATGGGGCCGTCGATCTTGTTTTCAGGGCGCTCTTTGGTGGGGGACCGCAGCTCGTTGAACTTGCTGACCTTGACCACCAGGTTGCTCACCATCCAGGTCATGACGGGGTTGCCGTCAAACTTCAGTTTTTTCTCAAGCACCAGGTTCTCTACCTGGATCAATGGGGGCGTGAAGAACAGCGCCCGCTGGGTGATCTCCACCAACGGCAGGCCTTCTTCGATCAACTTGCCTGCGAAATACATGCTCAGAGCCGGGTCGAAGGCAATCTCTTGCACGTCGAACTGCTTGCAGAAGCCGCGCAGGTCATCGGCCAGCACATCAAAGTCAGTGATGTCGCCGTCGGTGACTTGCACGTAGCCAGATCGAGCCCAGCCGCTGAGGTGTGCATTGCCGCTTTCCTGCACCGCCAGCTCATTCAAGTACAGACGTGTGAACACATGCCACACATCACCGCGCAGGAACACGATGCAAAGGGCTGCAAAGTCCTTCTTTTGCGCCAGGTCCAGGCCCATCCAGCAGCGTTCACCTGCAAAGTCACTGATTTGCATGGCCGGGTCGGCACAGCGCTCCCAGGCCCGCATGTCCATCCACGGGCTTTCACCGTTGACCCAGACGTTGAGGCGCTTGGTCAGAAAGTTGTTCAGGGCGCTGGGCATGGCGGCGGCCTTGCGGGCGGCGGCCTCCATGTCGTCAGGCAGCACCGACACCATCCAGTTCGGGTTTGCCTTGCCCCAGGTCGACGGATCAAACGGATCGTCTTTTTCGTCAATCGTGTAGATGATCCCGAACATCGTGGGGTCATCAATCACCCGGTCCAGCACCTTGGTGATGTGCGTGCGCCGCTCGTAGCAGATGCCGCTGCGGTCGGTGCCGGCGGTGGTAATCAGCCACAGCAGCGACTGCTCACGCGCACCGCGGGCGGTGTCGATCACGTCGTACAGATCGCGTTTCTTGTGTGCATGCAGCTCGTCAATCACGGCGCAGTGCACATTCAGCCCGTCCTGTGTGCTGGCTTCAGCGGCTAGCGGGGAGAACTTGCTGGAGGTATGCGCCACCGTGATGCTGTGCGTAAGGATCGCCACGCCCAGGTAGGTGCGCATGTCTGGCGTGCGCTCGGCCATGCCCTTGGCGTCATCAAACACGATGCGTGCCTGGTCGCGGGTCGTCGCTGCGCTGTACACCTCAGCACCTTGCTCGCCATCGGCCGACAGCATGTACAGACCGATGCCAGCCGACACCAGGCTCTTGCCGTTCTTGCGTGGCACCTCAATGTAGGCCTCCCGGAATCGGCGCAGGCCGGTCGCGCGGTGAACCCATCCGAACACGGTGGTGACAATGAAGCACTGCCACGGGTCCAGCACCAGCAATCGGCCCTCACGCGCCCACTTGCCCTTGATGTGGGGCAGCAGCTCCAGGAAGGCGCAGATCCGGGCGGCCCGGTCGGCATCGAATACCCAGGGCCATTGCTCACTGGGTTCACGCACCAGGTCATCCGCCTGCCGGTCAATCGCCGCGCGTGTCCATTTGCAGGCCGGTATCTCTCCAGCCTGCACCCGCCGCATGTAATCCTGTGCGGCGTCTACATACTTGTTCACTGGACCAGCTGCGGCCGGGCGGCAAACTGGGCGAACCCTTGCGGCGCGGTCGTGGGAGCCGGATCGATGCCAGGCAGCGAGGGCTGCACATAGTTCGATGCCTGGACACGGCCACGCGCTGCGGGGCTCAGGCCGAAGTGCATCAGGTAGCGATTTACCTGTTCACGGTGTGACTTGATCAGCTGCACGATCACGCTCTGCTGGGCGTACCCGCTGGGCGTCACCGCATGGCTCGCCTGGTACACAGCATCCGCGTAATCCATTCCGGTGTCGACCAGGCGCGAGACCATGCCATTGAACGAGGTTTCTAGCTCGGACAGCCGGCCTACAGCTTGGCAGTACAGTGCCAGGGCAGCCCGATCCAGTCCAGTGATCAAGCCCAGCTCAAGCAGCTCGGGCGTGATGCGCTTCCATTCCTTACGGGCCTCAATGCCAAGGTGCTTCGGCACGCTGGGGATCTGGTGCATCGGATTGATGCCATCCGACAAATTCAGCGAGCGCTTGCCGGGGTTTCCCTCCAATAGCTTCAGCGCGGCTGGCTTCGGCAGCGGTCCGCGTGTTCCTACCATGATGAAAATTCCTCGTTTATGCCTACTGGCGATTCGTCGCGCCGGCCCAGCGGGGGTACCCCTCCCCCCGAAACCTGCGCACGTAAAAATAAGGG
>ERZ650303.120-NODE-120-length-21545-cov-5.308097_pt1 | contig 21545 bp, 18 predicted proteins | sample MGYA00376239_ERZ650303 | MGnify/ENA primary metagenome ERZ650303 (study PRJEB26733, sample SAMN07839262) | wastewater metagenome | biome: small river; feature: stream; material: water | place: USA: North Carolina | collected 2016-04-05 ... | reverse complement strand
GGTAGTCTTTCATATTGGTCGTTAATGTCACGCGGCGGCCTGTCCCAACTGTGCCGCCAGACGCCGGCGTGCTGGGTGTTGATGAGCTGAGTTGGGCCGCTGGTCGGTTAGTCATTTCAGATACGCTGGGTAAAATGGCGCTGCTGGTGTTTTTGGTTATGGGCTTGATGACTTCGGTGCGTGCAGATTTGCGCTTGCTGGCAACAACATCACTTGGTTGCCGCGCATCTTCTTTGGTACGAGAGATCGATTGGCTTGCCGCACGAAAGGAAACGGTCAGTGATTGCTCACCCCGTTCCGGAAGCTTGATTCCGTAGCGCGGCGCCAAAACAATCAGATGTCCCACGAAAGAAAGGCCCAGCGCCAGCCAGAGCAAGCGGTCGCTAAAAAGCAGTCGCCACCCCAGCGGTTTCGGCGACCAGGCTTCCTGGTCGTCGGTTAACTGCGTGCGGTGTGGGGTGGAGTTTGGCGCCACGGACATATTGTTATTGTAGTCCGAGTCGATCAGGCGGTTGGGTCTGTCTTATTCGGAGCGGTCGGGTGCATGGACTTCAGGGGCCGGGCTAGGGTCGCTGGCTTCGGCCTGTTCTTCCTCGGCTTCAGCCAGGGCATCTTCTACCGGCACTTCATCGAGCAGTTCCAGATCGTCCTCGGTCGCTATCTCGACACCTGCCAGCACGTTTTCAAAGCGGCTGTGAACACTGAGTTCGAGCAGGTCGGGCGCGCCCAGGGTCAGGCTCATCCGGCTACCCACGGGGAGATCGGGGGCGGACGGTACTTGCACGACGAGCGGTAGACCATCGACCCGCACGTTCGGCGCGTTACGCATGACGGTGCCTTCCACCTGTTCGGTGCCCGTTTGCTGCAGCCAGCGTAGACACCAGTAGCGCTCCATGCGGCGCTGGAAGTCGGCGTAACCCGCGTAGGTCAGATCAAAGTCGCGCATCGCCGCAAACAATTCGGCAGAACGCGGTGCAAACGGCGCGGGCTTGTCGGACAGTGCTGCAATCAATTGCCACTGGTTGATCAAGTCGGAATAGCGGCGCAGCGGAGAGGTGCTCCAGGCGTAGCAGGCGACGCCCAGACCCTCATGCGGAATGGCCGAGGTGGTCATGCGTACCTTGCCGGCAACCTGACCGCGATAGAGGCCGGGCACCCCCTTGTCAGCCAGTAGCTGGCCCCAGGTGGCGTTAGCCAGAATCATTAATTCGGCCACCAGCATGTCGACCGGGCTACCGCGTTTGCGCGCTTCGATATGGACGCGGCAAGCTGCCGGGTCGAGTATTGCGCCGCTGATCTTGTCGTGTAGCGGCCCGTCGATCTGGTAGTGGTAATCGTGCAGCCCGGCTTGGGCAGAGGGCTTGCCGCGACGGCCTGCACAAGCGCCGGCGAACCGCCAGAGTGTGCGCAGGGTGTCGCCATGGGCGCAGTCCGGGATATCGCCAGCATTTAACCGGTCGATGTCCATGTGCGGTTCAATTTCATGCAGACGCAGGTTGGCGGCAATGGGCACGCGCTCAACGCGTGACTCATGACTGAGAATCTCGAAGTCATCGCTCACGTTGAGGTAAAGAGAGAGTGCCGGGCAGGCCTTACCTTCCGCCAGCGTAAAGCGTGCGACCAGGTCGTCGGGCAACATGGTGATCTTGTGGCCCGGCATGTACACCGTTGATAGGCGAGCGCGGGCCACGGCATCGTGCGCTGAGCCGGGCAGAATGCCGAGGCCCGGGGCGGCGATGTGAACGCCGATGCGCCAACCGATACCCGGCAGGCGGGTGACCGAGAGGGCATCATCAATCTCGGTGGTGGTGGCGTCATCAATCGACACGGCTTGAACATCGGCCAAAGGCAAATCGCCGACGGCGGCCGGTTCTGGCAGCTCTGGAAAGCCGATTCCCTTGGGGAAACGCTCTGCAGCAAAACGCCGGAAGTGCCAGTGGTAAGCATCGGGAAAAGCGCCGCAACGCAGCAGTAGCGCCGCGGGCGATTCCTTGGTCTGCGCACAGGCCACTTCAAAGGCTTTGATTTCAGGGCGGTTGCGATCTGGTTGGACGAGCAGGGCGTCTACTTGATCGATCAATTCGGTGGGCAAAGATCCTGCTACCAATTGCGCGACCATGCGTTCGATGGCTTCGGCCTGCAGCCGTTTTTTTTCTGCACCGGCCAAGGCCGCTTTCAGAATTTCGGGGGGCGCCCGGCGGAACATGCCCTTGCCGCGACGATGAAAGTACAGCGGTGCGTTCTGCATCGCCAGTAAGAGGGCGGTGGACTCAATGGCCGACGGGCTATGACCGAAATAATCTGCGGCAATGTCCGTAAAACCGAAGTCGGTCTCCGGTGCGCATTCCCAAAGAAAGGCCGGGTCCATATCCGCCGCCATGGGTTCGGCAGCGGGGAGCAACTGTGCCGGTGCAGGCGTTTTAAAGCGCAACAACACCTGCGCCGCTTTCAGCTTCTGACGTTTGCCACCGGGCAGTTCTACCTGCAGGGTCGTGTTCTGGTCAGCCTGGATGGTGGCGGCACGAAAAGTACCGCTCTCCTCGAAGAGGGCGTAGTCACTCATAATTTGGCCGTGGGGTTAATGCGCAGACCAGCTCACCACGCCGGTATAGGCGGTGATCAGCACAATCAGGCCAAAGACGATCCGGTACCAGGCAAAGATGATGAAGTTATGCGTGGTGATGTAGCGGAGCAGCCAGCGGATACAGAGAAATGCCGAAATAAAGGCAGAGATAAAGCCAACGGCCCACATGCTTAAATCGGTGTTCTGAATCGTGGCCCATTCTTTATAGACCTGGTAAATCGTCGCAATACCTAGAGTAGGAATGGCCAGGAAGAATGAGAATTCGGTGGCTGCTTTGCGCGACAGGCCCATGAGCAGGCCGCCGATGATTGTGGCGCCAGAGCGTGATGTGCCGGGAATCAGCGCCAGCGCTTGAATGCAACCTAGCATGAGTGCATCTTTGATGGTGAGATCATCGACAGACGGCACGCGAACGCGGTGATTCCGTCGTTCTGCCCAGAAAATAAACAGGGCGCCAATGATGAAGGCCGCTGCAACAGAAATAGGATTAAACAGATGCGCCTTGATGGTTTTGTGGAACATCAGGCCTAAAACGGCCAGGGGCATAAAGGCAACGCCCACATTGATGATCAGGCGTTGGGATTTGCGACTGGTCCGGCAGGAAGAGATCGTTTCCCAGAGTCGGGTGCGATATTCCCAGACCACGGCCAGAATGGCACCAAACTGGATGACGATTTCAAAAATTTTGCCGGCGTCATCGTTGAAGTCGAGCAAATCGCCAGCCAGGATTAGGTGACCAGTCGAAGAAATCGGTAGGAATTCAGTCAGACCCTCGACAATGCCAAGAATGAGAGCTTTAAGCAGCAGAACGGTATCCATGCGGGGGTCTTTATGCGCGAGAAATCAGGCCGTGATTCTAGCACCCGCAAGGGGTGCCTGGCTAAACGATGGCTTAGTGGTCCCGGCTATCGGGGTGATGTTCAACGTGCTTATGCATGGGCCAGAACTTCTGCATTTCCAGGAAGAGGAACGAAGCAGACCAGGTAATCAGCACAAAACCGGTAAGGGCCTCTAGGCCAGGCAAGAACCGCAGATCGCCATTGGCGGCAACGTCACCAAAGCCCACGGTGGTGAATGAAATCCAGGAGAGATAGACGCAATCGCCAAGCAGGTCCGACGTGGTCATGCCGAACAGATTGCCCATGCCCAGCTGAACCATTGTGTAGTACCCCAGGGCGAAGACCCAGATCTCAACGGCATGCGCAATCAGAATGATGAAAACGCCGATCAGCACGCGATAGCGTGGCGGCACATTCGACAGATTGGGCAAGTGGCGCGCCATGCTGTAGAGCGTTTCGTAATGAATGAACACCGCAGCGGCAATCAGCGTGCCATTGAGTGCCCAGTTAAGCAAAGAGTGCATGCAAAGCTTCTGGGTGAGTGGGGATTTCCGTAATCGTAGCATTCTCAGGTCTTAACGATGGCCCCATCGCTGCGGCGCCGCACCATACGGGTGCCCGCGTGACCAAGCCGCACCAATGCAGGGCGGTAAATGCCGTTGTAAGCAGCTTTGCATCTAAAACGCCCCGCTTTGGGGTTGGCACGCTTCTTGTATTGATTGGAGTGACATTAGTTCGCAATTGCGAGGATCGCCATGTTTGATGAAATGCTGTTGGAAAACGGAACAGTCCGCCCGCACTACACGGGGTTTGATCGTTGGAAGTCGAGTCGTGAGGCCGGTTTTCTTGAAAGCAAGAAGGCAGAAGCCGATCATTTATTCCGCCAGGTCGGGATTACCTTTTCTGTTTATGGCGATGATGTTGGCACTGAGCGCTTGATTCCTTTTGATCTGGTGCCGCGCATTATTCCGGCAGCACAGTGGGCGCGATTGGAAAAAGGCCTGGCGCAACGCGTACAGGCACTCAATCTATTCCTGAAAGATGTGTACGGACGCGGCGATATTCTGCGTGCGGGCATCATTCCAGCGAATCGTGTTCTGGGTAATGCGCAGTTTCGTAAAGAGATGCTAGATCTGAATGTGCCATCAGGCATTTATTCCATGATTGCTGGCATCGACCTCGTTTGCGTGGGTGAGGATGAGTGGTACGTGCTGGAAGATAACCTGCGTGTGCCGTCAGGCGTCTCTTATATGCTGGAGAACCGCAAGATGATGATGCGGCTCTTTCCCGACCTGTTCGGATCGCATCGCATCGCGCCGGTAGCGCATTACCCGGATCTGCTGCTAGAAACCCTGCGCCAAGGCGCACCAGATGCGCAGGAAGACCCAACGGTCGTGGTGCTGACACCGGGCTTATATAACTCAGCCTACTTCGAGCATGCCTTCCTGGCGCAGCAGATGGGTGTGGAGCTTGTTGAAGGCAAAGACCTGGTCGTTGAGGATGACACCGTCTACATGCAGACCACGCATGGCAAGAAACGGGTCGACGTGATCTACCGCCGTATCGATGATGACTATCTGGACCCTGAGGTCTTTAACGCAGATTCTATGCTGGGCGTACGTGGGCTAATGCGTGCCTATCGCGCTGGCCGGGTCACGTTAGCCAATGCAGTGGGCACAGGAGTTGCCGATGACAAATCGATATATCCCTATGTGCCAGAAATGATCCGTTTCTATCTGGGCCAAGAACCAATTCTGCATAACGTGCCGACACACATCTGCTCAGAGTCAGATTCGCTCAAGTACGTGCTCGATAACCTGGATCAGCTGGTGGTTAAAGAAGTGCATGGTGCGGGCGGCTACGGCATGTTGATCGGGCCATCGGCCTCTAAGGCGGAAATCGCCGATTTCCGAGCCAAGCTCATGGCCCAGCCAGATGCCTATATCGCGCAACCAACGCTATCACTATCCACGTGTCCGACCATGGTGGAAAAGGGCATAGCGCCACGTCACATCGATTTGCGTCCGTTTGTGCTCACATCGCCTTCAGGCGTGCGGATGGTGCCGGGCGGGTTGACCCGTGTCGCGCTCAAGGAAGGATCTTTGGTCGTTAACTCATCGCAGGGCGGAGGCACCAAGGACACCTGGGTTGCCGCCGAATGATTAATTTAAAACACACTTGATTACTGCTATCTAATTTAAGGATGTCTCATGCTTTCCCGCACCGCTGATAGTTTGTACTGGATGGCCCGCTATACCGAGCGTGCCGAAAACACGGCGCGACTGATCGATATCGGTCTGCAGCAGTCGCTACTGCCCGGCCAACAGCGCGAAGCAGAAGCGAGTCTGGCTGGCATGTTGGGCTTGGCAGAGTTGTTGCCGATTTACCAAAAGAAATTCGGTGACGTGAATCCCGAATCGGTGATCCGCTTTATGGTGCTGGATGAAGAGAACCCATCTTCCATCTGGTGTAGCCTGCATAACGCGCGTGAAAATGCGCGTGCCGTGCGCGGCCAGATTACAACTGGCATGTGGGAAACCATCAACGCCACCTGGCTTGAATTCCTCAAACTATGTGAAGACGGCTTGCCGCTGAAAGAGCCTGGAAAGTTTTTTGAATGGGTGCAGATGCGTTCGCATCTTTCGCGTGGCATCACCATCGGCACTATGTTCAAGGATGAGGCATTCCGCTTCGTTCGTCTTGGCACCTTCATCGAGCGTGCAGATAGCACCGCTCGCATGATCGATCTGCGCTTTCATCATATTGAAACGCTGGATGCCAAGGCCGGCCTATTAGATCCGGATGATCCAGAATTCGCCGTGCGCGAGTTTTATCACTGGGAAGCCGTGTTACGAGCACTGTCAGCGTTTGAGGCATATCGCAAAGTATATCGAGACACCATCAGCGGCACCCGGGTTGCCGAGCTGCTGATGTTAAACCCTGATGTGCCGCGTTCAATTACAGCTTGTATTAACGAGGTGGTCGCAAATCTTGAAAACGTGGGAAATGGTAACTCGGCAGAAACCCGTCGCCGGGCAGGCAAATTAGCCGCTAAGCTGCGTTATCTCACCCTAGAGGAAATTGCGGTGGAAGGCCTGCATCTCTGGCTAACCAAATTACTCGCCGATATTGATGATCTAGGCGTTAGAATTCGCCAGGATTTTTTGGTTCTCTGACGTTTTTTAATTCCATATGACTTATTGCGTAGCTTTGCGGCTTAATGCCGGCCTTGTATTCCTGTCGGATGCCCGCACCAATGCAGGCATTGACCAAATTAGCACCTTTAGAAAGATGAGCCTGGTCGAGCGGCCAGGAGATCGCGTCATCGTGATGATGTCTGCCGGCAACCTGGCAATCACTCAGGCAGTGCGACAGGTGTTGGCTGAGAACATGGAACACGAGAAAGGTTTGCTGGCAGCTGAGTCTATGTATGACGTGGCGCAGCGGGTCGGCGATGCTGTGCGTTTTGTCCATCAGCGAGATGCCAAGGCCCTAGCGCAATTCGGTATCGACTTTAACTGTAGCCTGGTGGTCGGTGGCCAGATTGGTAAAGAACGATGCCGAATTTTTGAGGTGTATTCAGCCGGTAACTTTATCGAGTGTGCAGAAGAGAAGCCTTATCTGCAGATTGGTGAATCTAAGTACGGCAAGCCGATTTTGGATCGGGTGATTCGCCCCGAGACCACCTTGGGTGATGCTGCCAAATGCGCCCTTGTGTCGATGGATTCGACGTTGCGCTCCAATCTGTCCGTAGGCTTGCCTCTGGATATGCTGGTGTATAAAACTGACAGCCTGGAAATTACCCACTTTACGCACATCGATGCAACTAACGCCTACTTCAACAATATTCACGATTTATGGGGCGAAAAGTTGAAAGAAGTGTTTAGTGCGCTGCCCAATCCAGTATGGGCTGAAACCAGTGCAGAGGAGGCGCGGCTGGTGTCGCTACGCGTGGGTAATTCGATGGAAACACGTCCTACGCATCCTATTCAAACCCTCGCCGGCCAGCAATAAAACTGGGAGCTAATCAGCCCTCTTTTTGCACCACGTTGGCATAGCTTTTGCGTAGTAAGGGATGTCCTATGACATTTCCGGAGCTGCGTTGTGTCCATTCATGTTGCGCTAAATCACGTTACCCACTATCGCTATGATCGCCCCATCAATCTAGGGCCGCAGATTATTCGCCTGAGACCTTGTGCTCATGCGCGTACGCGAATACTTAGCTATTCGATGAAAGTGACGCCGGGCGAGCATTTCATCAACTGGCAACAGGACCCGCAGGCCAACTATCTGGCACGTTTAGTATTTCCTGAAAAAACGAACGAGTTCCGAATTGAAGTGGATTTTGTGGCTGAAATGGCTGTCCATAATCCATTCGACTTTTTTCTTGAGCCTCGGGCAGAGATGTTCCCCTTCTCCTACCCTGGAGAACAGGCCATTGAGCTACAGCCGTATCGAGCCTGTATTACCCCGCGGCCGCAGCTGAATGCTTACTTGAGAAGTATCCCATTCGAAAAAGTACGAACAATTGATTTCCTGGTGGGCCTGAATCAGCGCATTCATAACGATATCAGGTACACCATACGCATGGAGCCAGGCGTGCAGACGCCGGAAGAAACGCTCACTAAACGTTCAGGTTCCTGTCGGGACTCTGCATGGTTATTGGTACAAGTGGCGCGTCATATGGGGCTGGCATCCCGCTTTGTGTCTGGTTATTTGATCCAGCTTGCGCCCGATATCAAATCGCTGGATGGCCCATCGGGGACGGAAATTGATTTCACAGATCTTCATGCCTGGTGTGAGGTTTATCTGCCGGGTGCCGGTTGGGTAGGGTTAGACCCAACCTCGGGGCTGCTGGCAGGTGAGGGCCATATTCCGGTGGCATGTTCGCCAGATCCAGGCTCAGCAGCGCCTGTTACCGGTGCAGTCGACAAAAGCGAATGCGAGTTCGAGCACAGCATGAGTGTGTCTCGTATCTGGGAGGCACCACGAGTCACCAAGCCCTATAGCGAAGATGAGTGGTTAAAAATCGATGCTATAGGTGGGCAGGTGGACAAAGACCTACAGTCCCTCGATGTGCGCTTGACGCAGGGCGGCGAACCGACGTTCGTCTCAGTGGATGACCGTGACGGTGCGGAATGGAATACCGAGGCCATGGGGCCGACCAAGCGGATTCTTAGCGCCTCATTGCTTGATAAGCTGCGCACCGAGTATGCCCAATTTGGTTTGCGTCACTATGGGCAGGGTAAGTGGTATCCCGGTGAACAATTGCCGCGTTGGTCGTTAAATGTCTTCTGGCGTAAAGATGGCGAGCCACTTTGGCTCAATCCGAATCTGGTCGCTGATGAAGCGGTGGATTATGGTGTTTCTGCTGAAGATGCTGGTGCATTTTTGCGTGGTGTTGCGGAAAGGCTCGGTGTTTTACCGAAGTGGGTTTTTCCGGCCTTTGAAGACGTCTGGTATTACCTGTGGCGTGAACGCCGACTCCCGGAAAATGTGGACCCATTTGATGCCCGCCTTGATGACGAGTTAGAGCGGGATCGGCTGCGCAAAGTCTATATGCAGGGACTCGATAAGACGATTGGGCAGGTGTTGCCCATTGCAAGAAATACAGGTGGTCAAGGTTGGCAAAGCGGCCCTTGGTTTTTGCGCGATGAACGTTGTTACCTGATTCCTGGAGACTCTCCTATTGGTTATCGCTTGCCTTTAGATTCGCAGCCATGGGTCAATCGAGGTGACTATCCATATATCAACCAAGCAGACCCGAGTATTGCGCAAGCGGCCTTGCCATCGCATGCTCAATTGCGAGTGCGCGTTGGTGGCCCAGCCCATAAGCGGACGCAAGAGCAATCGCAAGAGGCGTCGAGCCACCGACTAAGCAGTGATCCGACCGCAGCGCTGAAAAAGCCAGCGATGTTTGAATCGGCGTCCTGGGTTACCCGCACCTTTATGTGTGCCGAACCGCGTCAAGGCAAGCTGTATGTATTCATGCCGCCTACGATTTGCCTGGAAGATTATTTAGAGGTATTGGCGGCAGTTGAATCGACCGCAGAAGCAATGGGTTTGCCGGTCATTATCGAAGGCTACGAACCCCCGCGAGATGCGCGCCTAACCGTACTACGCGTGACACCAGATCCAGGTGTGATTGAAGTCAATGTACAGCCTGCCGCCAGTTGGGATGAGCTGACGCAACACACGAACTTCCTGTATGAAGCCGCACATCAGACGCGACTTTCTACAGAAAAGTTTATGGTAGATGGGCGTCATACAGGCACGGGTGGGGGCAATCATTTCGTTCTGGGTGGGGCAACGCCGGCCGATTCTCCATTCTTGAGGCGTCCAGATTTGCTAGCCAGTATGGTGGCTTATTGGCATAACCATCCGGCGCTCTCCTACCTGTTCTCTGGACTGTTTATTGGGCCGACGAGTCAGGCGCCGCGCGTAGATGAAGCACGGCATGAGTCGGTGCGTGAGCTGGAAGTCGCTTTTGAAGAAATGCGCCGCCAGGAAACGATGTTTAACAATGTGCCACCGTGGATGGTAGACCGCGCATTGCGCAACCTGCTAGTCGATGTGACAGGTAATACCCACCGTGCGGAATTCTGTATCGACAAATTGTATTCGCCGGATAGTGCTACGGGCCGTTTGGGCTTGTTGGAAATGCGGGCCTTTGAAATGCCGCCGCATGCACGCATGAGCCTGGCGCAGCAATTGCTGATGCGTGCGCTGGTGGCGCGCTTCTGGCAGAAGCCGTATCAACCATCGAGCCTGATTCGCTGGGGTACGGGCTTGCATGATCGCTACATGCTGCCGCATTTTGTTTGGGCAGATTTATGTGATGTGATTGAAGAGCTCAATTTGTCTGGGTACGCTTTTAAGGCCGAATGGTTCGCACCTCATTTTGAATTCCGTTTCCCACATATCGGAGAAGTAGACATCAGTAATGTGCGTATAGACGTCCGCATGGCCCTAGAGCCCTGGCATGTCATGGGTGAAGAGGGTGCGCAAGGTGGCACGGTGCGTTATGTAGATTCATCGCTCGAGCGGGTGCAGGTTAAGGTCAACGGGTTTATCGAAGGCCGTCACGTTGTTACGTGTAACGGAGAGCCGGTGCCACTACATCCTACGGGCGTACAAGGTGAATATGTGGCTGGGGTGCGTTATCGTGCCTGGCAGCCGCCAAACTGCTTGCACCCAACTATCGGTGTTCATGCACCATTAACCTTTGATCTGGTAGATACCTGGATGCATCGTTCGCTTGGTGGTTGTCAGTACCATGTGGCGCACCCGGGCGGGCGTAACTACGACACCTTCCCGGTGAATGCTTATGAAGCAGAAGCGCGCCGTCTGGCACGCTTCTTCCGGATCGGTCATACTCCAGGCGAAGTTCGTGTTGATCAGCGGCATCTCAATCCGGATTTCCCATTTACCCTGGATTTACGACTGACTTGATTAGAGGCCGCTTTCATTTAACTTATGCAACCTGTCGCCTCTACGCAATCTCAAACACAGACACAGACAGCAGCATCACCGTTGTTGTCTGGCTATGTCCGACGAGGGGTAGCTGCTGAGCGATATGATGAGCTGTGCGCGGCAGATGGATCGGCGAGGTCGCATTGGCTGCCTATTCTGGATCTGTTGGGTAACACCCAGCCCGCGGAAATTGAGTCACGGTTAGCGGTTGCCCAGCAACACATTCGTGATGAAGGCATTACTTACACTATTTATGCAGACCCACAGGGCAAAGATCGACCATGGGCACTGGATGAATTACCTATGGTGTTGCCAGGTGAAGAATGGGCAACACTTTCCTATGGATTGGCACAACGCGCCCGCTTATTGAATCGCGTGTTGGCAGATTTATATGGGCCGCAAACATTGCTACACGAAGGGATAGTGCCACCGGAGGTTGTTTATGGCGCCGGCGGTTGGCTGCCCGCTGCCTTCGGCACGCAAGCACCCGGGGATATCTTTTTGCATAGCTATGCGGCGGATTTACTACGCGCGCCGGATGGCCAGTGGTGGGTCGTTGCTGATCGAACTCAAGCCCCTTCCGGTGCTGGCTATGCACTGGAAAATCGAATGATTATGACGCGGGCTTTTCCTGAGCTGTTGTCTCAGATGCCCGTCGCTTCGCTTACAGGGTTCTTTGCCGCGCTACGTGAATCGCTAGCTCGCCTTGCACCCTGCGGTGATGAATCACCCCGCATTGTTGTTCTGACGCCAGGACCACTGAACGAAACTTATTACGAGCACAGCTTGCTTGCGCGTTACCTGGGCTTCCCATTGGTGGAGGGCGGAGATCTGGCGGTACGTGATGGCTGTGTCTGGCTTAAAACGATTAGCGGGCTGCAGCGAGTCCATGCCATTTTGCGCCGGCAGGATGACGTTTACTGCGATCCGCTTGAACTGCGCAGTGATTCGGCATTGGGCATTGCCGGGCTAACAGATTGTGCACGGCGCGGTACGGTATTGATGGCCAACGCATTAGGCAGTGGGGTTGTGGAGTCTGTGGCCTTGCAAGGGTTTCTGCCAGCCGCATGCCGGTTTTTATTGGGTGAAGAATTGGCGTTGCCATCGGTAGGCACCTGGTGGTGCGGTGAAGCAGCAGCCATGGATTATGTGCGTACCAATCTTGATGATCTGGTCATTAAATCCGTGCATGGGCTCAGCGATTTTCCACCCATCTTTGGGCAAGACCTCAATGCAGAAGCACGCAAGGCATTGCTTGATCGCATCGAAGCCAGCCCCGACAAATTTGTAGCCCAGGAATGGGTGCGCCTCTCGCAGGCACCGGTTTTGAATCGACGCCCAGGGGCTTTGCAACTAGATGCGCGATCAGTCGGTTTGCGCGCCTATGCAGTTGCTGCGGGCCAAGGGTATGAAGTGATGCCGGGGGGGCTTACCCGGGTGGAGTCTCATCGCGATGCCCGCGTCGTTTCTATGCAGCGGGGTGGGGCCTCTAAAGATACCTGGGTGTTGCAGGGCGGTGAAAACGAAGAATTGCCTCTGCACGCCTCTGCAGCGGGCGTCATCGCGGCAGTCATTCATACTGGCGTGCCATCGCGGGTAGCAGAAAATCTATTTTGGATGGGGCGCTACACCGAACGCGCTGAAGGCATTGCGCGCCTGTTACGACTGACGTTGAGCGAGCGTCTGCACTACGCGCGTCGCCATGGCGTTGTGGCTTTACATCAACTGGTGTGGTCTTATGGCTTGGTCGCGTTGCCACCCGGGTGCAAAGATGCAACGCAGGTGCCTGTCGAACTATTGATTGGGTGTGCGACTAGTCCATCGCATCCGCAAGGATTGGCTCAAACATTACAAGAGCTTGGCCGTGTCGGCTTTTCTTTACGGGATCGGTTATCGCATGATCATTGGCGTGCACTGAATCGATTGGTGAATGATCAGGCCATGGCGCCAAACTTAACATTAGGTCCCACATTAGTCTGGCTGGATCGGGCAGTGGCCGGATTAGCTGCGCTTTCTGGATTTTCACTGGATGCAATGAACCGTGATGCGGGTTGGCGCTTTTTATCACTGGGCCGACGATTAGAGCGGTTGCAGTTATTAGCAACGGCGCTGGATGTCGCCGTGAGCCAATTGCAGCAAGGAAGCGCCGCGGATAGGGTATCTAGCGAATTAAGTCAGCCACTGGATTGGCTGTTGGATCTTACGGATTCCTCGGGGTCATTCCGCAGCCAAACGACTGGGTTGGCTAGTTGGCACGCTATGCGCGGTATTGTTTTGCTCGACGCAACAAATCCACGTTCGTTGCGTTTTCAGGTGGAAGGAGTCCAGCAGGCATTGCAACGCCTCGGTGAAGATGCCGGTGGCGCTATTGTCGGCTTGGAGCAAAGCGGCATTCAACTCACCGAGTGGGCTATTGGTGGTTTTCCTGACTTGGTCGAGTTACGTAAAGCCTTTATGGTTTTGGGTCGGGAAACAGCTGCGCTCAGCGATTTGTTGGCAACGCGCTATTTCAGCGTAAGCGAACCGGGCGTCTCGCTCTGATGCAGCGCACCGACAAAACCTCCCAATGCTGGAAGCGCTATCGCGTTGTGCATGATACTGAGTATTGCTATGCCTACTCCGTAACCAATGCTCGACATCGGGCCCATCTGGTACCAGAGAATCGAAAGGATCAGATTGTTCATGGTTGTGCGTTAAGCATTAATCAGCCATTAGCCGAGTCAGCCGAAGGCAATGATTTTTTTGGCAATCGCTATCGTGATTTTGCAATTAATACGCCACACCGATTGCTTGATGTAAGGGCGCAAATGGATGTGTCAGTTCGTGCACCCTTATGGCCTTCTGATAGCGTCATTTGGGCTGGCACCAGCCTAGCAAGACGAACGTTTGATCCTGCGGATAGCGAAGGGACGGCGTTCGCGTTGGCGTGTGCTGCCTACTTAGTGGATTCACCCATGATCCCGTCATTGCCTGAGGCAAAAGCGTGGGCATTAGCGCACTTGGGCATTGGCAAGCCATTGCATCAGCAATTGTTAGTGATGACGCAGGCAATGCGTGAAGAATTTGTCTTTGACCCTGAAGCAACGACGGTAGGCACCCCGCTGGCCGATGTGTTTCAACATAAACGAGGTGTTTGCCAGGATTTTGCGCAGTTGATGATTGCTGCTTTACGCAGTGTTGGCATTCCAGCGCGCTATATGAGCGGCTATATTCTTACGCACCCGGCGCCGGGCAAGCCCCGTCTCATCGGTGCCGATGCCACGCACGCCTGGGTAGAAGCCTGGTGCCCAGGCCATGGGTGGTTAGGGTTGGATCCTACTAACGGTAAAGCAGTGACGGATGAATTTGTTACGCTCGCTACCGGTCGAGATTACGCAGACGTCATCCCGTTGCGGGGTGTTGTGGTCGGTGGCGGAGAGCACTCACTTGAGGTCTCCGTGACGATGATGCCGGAAAACGAGCTCGAGGATGGCTCAGGTCAGCTTGACCGCAAGCTCAGGCAGCCCGTCGATACCGCAAACCAGTGAATCGCCACGTGCCACAGTAGAGACGCCGCCCGGGGTGCCCGTAAAGATCAGATCACCCGGTGCCAGTTCGAAGTATTGAGACAGGCGGCTAATCACTTCCGGCACCGACCAGATCACCTGATCCAATCTGGCAGATTGACGGGTTTCACCATTCACCTTGAGCCAGATGGCTGCATCTGCTGCGGGCGTGCCAGCACTTACGGGCACAATGGCCGAAATCGGTGCCCCACGATCCATCCCCTTGCCTGGTTCCCAAGGGTGGCATTTCTCACGGGCAATCATCTGCAAGTCTCGTCGGGTGAAATCAATCCCGGTCGCGTAGCCGTACACATGAGAGAGTGCATCAGCTTCCGCAATATTCAGCCCGCCCTTCGACAATGCGACTACCAGCTCTACTTCATGCTGTAGATTCGTAGTGGCTGGTGGAAACGGCATATTGCCGCCGCCGGGCACCACCGCATCGCGTGGTTTAGAAAAGAAGAACGGCGGTTCGCGGTTCGGGTCAACGCCCATTTCGCGCGCATGTTCAGCATAGTTGCGGCCAACACAGTAGATGCGGCGTACCGGAAATTGTGCCTCAGATCCCACAACCGGAATCAGTGTTTCGGCGGGCGGTGTAAAGGTGTACTGAGTCATGGTGTGGTGGTTTCTATCATCAGTTTAAGATCATGAGTTACATCTGCGGCTGGCATCTCATGCGGCACGGTGAGTCGCAAACGACCCTTCTGATCGATCACAAAGCTATTGGTGGTGTGGTCAATCGTGTAGATCAGGGCCGAGCCGGGTAACGGCGTCTTTTGCCAGAAAATCTTGTATTGCTTGGCCACTTTGCTTGTTTCTTCCGGTGTGCCCGTTAGTGCAATAAAGCGAGGATCGAAGGCATTCATATAAATTTTGAGTGCGTCGGTCGTATCGCGCTCCGGATCCAGGGAGACAAAGAGCACGGCCACCTGATCAGCCAAAGGACCCAGTTGACGCATTGCCTCGGCTTGGCGAGCAAGATGGGTGGGACAAACATCCGGGCAGTGTGTGAAGCCGAAGAAGAGGCTAACCACCTTGCCTTTGAAGTCGCTGAGCGAGCGCTGCTCGCCAAATTGATCGGTCAGCGTAAAGGCGGGTGCTATTGGACTATCCGGCACAGGCTTGGCCTTAAAGGGCGGTGGGCCAGAGCAGCTCAAAAGTAGCAACGCAGCAAATAGCGCGACTATGATGCTGAATAGGCCGTGTTTGAAGTGACGCATGCCTCAGAGCCGCTTGGACTTGGCGGTTTCGGTAGAGCGTACGGCAATCAGTGCCGCTTCGGCTGCCACTAGCAGCAAAAAGGTGCCCCAGTGTTGTAGATGCATTTGCCAAAGCATCAGTCCGAAGAGAATAACGATGAGTGTGGTGATCGGGTTCGGGTATTTCATAGAGCGCTCTTTGCAATGCAGCAATTAATTGTCTGGATAATTCCATAAGTTTAATAGTAAAGTGCAGCTGAGACGCGTCATAAAGAGGCCGTCATACAAGAACACGGGTAAGCCCCGCGGCAACTAAAGGAGACAGCAGCATGAGCAGTCCTATCATCCTCAAGGTAAGTTCCCTGGAAAAAGGCGCAGGTTTCCATCTGCCAACCAGCCAGGCTGATATCGTGACGCCGGATTCCCCAGCGATCGAAGTGATGACGGATCTTAAGCAGATTGTTGCCGCTACCGTAGGTTCGGATGTGCTGCTGAGCCATGCCAACCACCTGATGATTTCGCGCGGCGTGCGCTCGCTGCTGGTGACTGATAGCAAGGGTGATGTTGTTGGCCTACTCACAGCAACCGACGTCCTGGGTGAGAAACCCATGCAGTGCGTGCAGAAGCAAGGCCTGAAACACGGTGAAATTACCGTTAAAGACGTGATGACGCCGCAGAACGATATTGAAGTGCTGACGCTCAAGCAAGTGGCTCAGGCCAAGGTGCTGGATGTGATTGAAACGCTCAAAGTGCACAATCGTAACCACGCACTGGTTATCGATGCAGATCCACTAACCAATCGTCAGATGGTACGTGGCATTTTCTCGGCATCGCAAATCGCCCGTCAGCTGGGTGTGGCAACGCAGATTCACTCTGTGGCCAAAACCTTTGCGCAAATCGAAGCGGTGCTCGCCAGCTAATTGGCATAAGCACCCGCCACAGGCCACGGTGTACCGTGGCCTTTTTGTTGGTTGGCATGCCACAATGTGCAGATGGCCAATAAAAATTCGCACAACCTCACACGCTATTTAAAAAACCGGCTGCGGGAGGAGCACCTTGCCTGGCGCACGCTGTTCCGTGAAGAATGGGTGTCGTTGCTGGTGTTGCTGTGCGGCCTCATTGTATTGGTGATCTTTACCCGGCCGTTGCCGCCAGGAGAAGTAACGCTGGCCGTTGGGCAACCCGGTTCTACCTATGAACTGCTGGGTAAACGCTATCAGGAAATCTTTGCTCGTGAAGGTGTCAAGCTCACCCTGCTGAATACCCATGGTTCGCGTGAGAATCTGGAACTGGCTGCCGATAACAAATCACCTGTTAATGCTGGGTTGCTGCTGGGCGGTATTACCCACAAAGGCGATTATCCCGAACTCTATTCTTTGGGTAGCGTGGATTATTTACCGCTCTGGTTGTTCTATCGCGGTCCGGCGCTGCGTGGTGAGGACGCGATAAGCTACTTCAAGGGTAAACCCATCGCCATCGGCATGGCAGGCAGCGGTACAGAACTGCTGCTTAAAAAAATGTTGGCGATGCGCGGAATCCATCTGCGAGATGAAGATGAGAACTTCCGACGTTTGTCTCATATCGATGCCATGCAGCAACTGCTAGAAGGCAAGATTTATGCGATGGCCATTGTGGATGGTTTTGATTCGCCCACTATTCAGAATCTGCTGGCGCACCCGGAGTTGCACATTTTTGATTTTGCGTACGCCGCCGCTTACGTCAAACGCATGCCTTATCTGAATGCGGTAGAAATTCCCCGGGGATCGCTTAATCTCGTTAAGCTCGACCCGCCGGAAGATATTCATATGATCGCCTCTACGGTGACCTTGCTGGTTGAAAAATCCATGCACCCGGCGATACAGCAGCTCTTTCTGGCGGCGACTGAGGAAATCGGCGACGAGAACAATCTCTTCTTCGGTAAAGGCGATACCTTCCCAGCCTATATAGATCGCAGCATTCCCTTAAGCCCGGTGGCTAAACGCTTTTACGACAAAGGTGAGCCTTGGCTTTCGGGGCTGATGCCGTTCTGGATCGTCAGCTATATCGACCGCATGTGGCTGCTAGCACTGGGTGTCCTAGCGGTGGTGTTGCCATTTTTCCGTCTGGTACCCAATTACCGTTTGTTCCGGTCACGCATGTTGATTTCAGATGCCTATGACGAAATTAAACTGATTGAATCACGCATGTACGCAGCCACGCATGTGTCAGAGCTGCGTTATCTGCTAGAGCGGTTGGATCATTTAGAAGCAGAAATTGGAGATTTCTGGATTTCTTCTGATGAAACCAATAGCTTCTTCTCTATGAAAAGTGCGTTGGAGTTGGTGCGCAGGGAAATCCTGACGCGTCTTCAGGAGTTTGAAGCGGGAGACTAGTTATTAAACTGTAGCGGGGAGTCGCAGTTTTCGCAGTCTTCTTCCAGCTCAAAGCCCATGGCGCAATCTACCGTGCTGCCCTGGGTGGCATTGCCGGCGAGCGGCACAATCTGCACCTTCACCACGCCGTCGCGCACCATGTCGAGATACTTGGCGGCGCTATGCGAGACATCAATCACGCGCGCCCGGTGCTTGGGGTGCATCCGGTCATTCACTTTTACCACGACACATAGATTGGTATCGGGTCGTTTGACGATGACCAATGAGCCCAAGGGCAGCAAGTTGCTAGCGGCAGTAAATAGCTTGTTATTGAAGATTTCGCCGGTCGCCGTTTTGCGTCCCTGAAACTTGGCACCATAAAAGCTGGCCTTGCCCCGCAGCCCCTTGGATTCAATTGTCACTGCGGGCGCTTCGTCGGGTGAGGTTAACGTTATCTTGCTGCGTTTAGCCGATGTGCTTTGTTGTAGGCTCTGGCTCGATTGGCTCTTCGGGTCGCGTTTGTTTTTTACGGGTGCCTCAGTTTCCAAGGGCTCACTAACCGCAATCGCATCTGTAGCAGCCATTGCAACACCCGAAATCAACGTGCATAGCAAAGCGGCCAGACATTGTCTGGCAAAAGAATTGCCGCGTTGTATTTTCGGGAGGCACAGCGTCATCCGCAGCCTTTAGCGTTAAGAAACAGGTACATTATCCACATTTCGTATTTCGGTATCGTTTCGCCATGATCAAGCCCCGTCTTCTCTGTTATTGCCTCGGTTTGTTTGCAGGTATGGCCTGTGCGCAGGACGGCATGGGCGCGGGCAATGGATACGACAGCACGGCTGGTTCGTATCAGAACCTAGGGGGGGACACCTATGCGCCGGGCGGTGCGACCTATCAGCAGGATGGCAGCATGATTCAGAGTGACACCGGCACCACCTACCAAACGGATGGTGGCCTGGTGCTGGGTACCGATGGTAGTGAATATCAAACAACCGGCAATACGACCTACAACTTTAATGGCACCAGCTGCCTGAATAACGGTAGCGCCACGAACTGCGATTAACCAGAATTTTTTTGCTGCCTAAATCGAGAGGCTCATCTGGTGAGACTCTCGACCCCTAAGATGACTCCATGCCCAAACCAAGGGTGACACATAAGGAGCATCAAAATGAAAAACCTATTCGTCTGGATCGTTCTCATCTCTACCGCAGCCCTCGGCGTTGCCGTAGCGCAGCCTAACCACGAAAACGGCTACGTGGCCGTCGAGCAAACCAGCCAAAGCCGTCAGGCCTGATATGCCCCGCGACATCATGCTGCTGATCCTGGCGGTCTTTATGACCCAGGGATTGGCGCGGGGGGTTATCGCCCAGGCAGCCACAGCGCCTGAAACTGCAAAAATGATGGTGTACACATGGGAACCGCTATCCAAAAACGCTTAACATTCTGGGAGTTCACATAAACGTTGTTGCCATGACCCCAGAAGACTTTATTGCCCGTTGGAAAGATAACGCCCTCACAGAGCGCGCCGGTGCACAGGCGCACTTTGATGATCTCTGTGATTTATTGGGCGTGGATAAACCGCGTGACTCGAACAACTATTGTTTCGAACGCGGGGCTAAAAAGTCTGGTGGTGGTGATGGTTGGGCAGACGTCTGGAAGCGGGGCTGTTTCGGTTGGGAGAATAAAAAGCCGGGGCGCGATCTTAAAGCCGCGCTCAAGCAGCTCACCGACTATGCGCTCGAACTAGAAAGCCCACCGCTCTTGGTGGTGTCAGACCGCGAGCGCATCGAAATCCATACCGCGTTTACCGGTTATCCCGACGAGCCACGCCTGATTCTGCTGCAAGACATCGGCCAGCCAGAAAACTTGCAAACGCTGCGCTGGGTCTTTACCGACCCGGAAAAACTCAAGCCCACCAAATCGCTGGCCGCCATTACGGAAGACGCCGCCGGCAAATTCGGTAGCCTGGCTGAGGCGCTCCGCGAGCGCGGCAACCCGCCCGATCAGGTAGCGCACTTCCTCACGCAATGTCTCTTCTGCATGTTTGCCGAAGATGAGAACCTGCTGCCACGTGGCGTGTTTACCAAACTGCTTGATAATGCCGTAGATATCGAGCGCGCTACCAACCGTATTACGGCTTTGTTTAACGCCATGCAAAACGGTGGCGATTATGGCGACGCAGAAATTCGTTGGTTTAACGGCGGCCTGTTTGAAACGGTAGCCGTACCCACCCTCATGCTCAGTGACTTGGTTACGTTGCGGGCGGCAGCGCATATGGACTGGCGGGCGATTGATCCCTCCATCTTCGGCACCCTGTTTGAGCGTGGCCTCAACCCCAAGAAGCGTTCGCAACTGGGTGCCCACTACACAGACCCGGCCACCATCATGAAGCTGGTGGAGCCGGTGATTATTCGCCCACTCATGGCCGAATGGGCAACGCATCGAGACAGCATCAGCAAGCTGCTCGGCAAATCCAAGAAGCAGGGCGACAAAGCCTATAAAGATGCCAATGCGGAGTTCCATGGTTTTCTGGAACGGCTTAAAAACTACCGCGTGCTGGATGCGGCCTGTGGATCGGGTAACTTTTTGTATGTGGCCCTCAAGACACTTAAAGACATTGAGCGCCGCGTAAACACCGAGGCAGAGCAACTTGGGCTGCAACGGCAGATCGGTATTGAGTGTGGCCCGGCTAATGTGTTGGGCATCGAGCTAGACCCATACGCGGCAGAGCTGGCACGCGTTACGGTGTGGATTGGCGAGATTCAGTGGATGCTGCAAAACGGGTATCCGGTATCAGACCGGCCTATTCTCAAACCGCTGCACAACATTGAAAACCGGGATGCACTGCTCAATGCCGATGGCACAGAGGCGGCATGGCCAAAGACAGACGCCATCATCGGCAATCCGCCGTTCTTGGGTGACAAGATGATGCGTGGTGATTTGGGCGATGGATATGTAACTACGCTGCGTAATTGCTATGAAGGCCGTGTGCCGGGTGGCGCAGATTTGGTGACGTACTGGTTCGACAAAGCACGCAAACAAATTCTGGCGGGCGAGGCAGTCTGTACAGGTTTGGTTTCAACGAATTCCATTCGCGGTGGCTCTAATCGCAAGGTGCTAGATAACGTCGTTGCCGATTTAGCAATTTTTGATGCGTGGGCGGATGAGCCTTGGATTAATGATGGGGCAGCGGTACGGGTGTCGTTGGTTTGTTTTGGAGCTTCGGATTTGGTTGCTCGGTATGCAGCCTTCGCTCAGACGCCGCTGCGCGCCGATTCGCTCTGCCCGCACACCGGGCAATCGCAATGCATGCTAGATGGGTTGTCTGTCACAAAAATAAATTCTGATTTAACAGCTGGTGGTCAAAATTCTACAGACCTTACAATAGCAGCTAAGCTCAAAGAAAATATTGGTGTGTCTTTCATGGGTACGACCAAAGTAGGTGCTTTTGACGTAAGTGGTGAAATTGCTAGAGGATGGCTAGCGCACCCTAATCTCAATGGTCGAAAGAATCATGAGGTAGTTAGGCCATGGTGCAATGGAATGGA
>ERZ650303.119-NODE-119-length-21607-cov-7.885718_pt1 | contig 21607 bp, 20 predicted proteins | sample MGYA00376239_ERZ650303 | MGnify/ENA primary metagenome ERZ650303 (study PRJEB26733, sample SAMN07839262) | wastewater metagenome | biome: small river; feature: stream; material: water | place: USA: North Carolina | collected 2016-04-05 ... | reverse complement strand
GGAAAGTTATAAGTACGAATACGGTCGCTACGATCACCAGAGCCAATAAGAGACTTTCTGGTTTGGGCTTCGAGCTGATGCTTCTCACGTTCACGCGCATCCATGATGCGTGAAACGAGAACTTTCATTGCTTGCTCGCGGTTGCGGTGTTGGCTACGATCATCCTGACACTCAACTACTGTGCCCGTAGGTAGGTGCGTAATTCGAACTGCAGAGTCTGTTTTATTGATGTGCTGACCACCAGCACCTGAAGCTCTAAAAGTATCAATGCGTAGTTCAGCGGGATTAATCTTGACTGCTTCTAACTCATCTGCCTCAGGCATCACGGCCACTGTGCAGGCTGATGTATGTATACGACCCTGAGTTTCTGTTTGGGGCACGCGTTGCACGCGGTGACCACCTGATTCAAATTTGAGGCGCGAGTAGACGGATTGACCTACTAATCGCAGAACAACTTCCTTATACCCACCAAGATCAGATTCGGCAGCATTCACAACTTCTACTTTCCAGCCTTGGCGCTCAGCAAAGCGCGTATACATCCTGAGTAAGTCACCAGCAAAGAGCGCGCTCTCATCACCGCCCGTACCCGCACGAATTTCTAAGAAGACATTGCGCTCGTCGTTCACATCTTTAGGTAATAATAGTTTTTGAAGGACGCCCTCCAGCTCTTCCATAGTTGCTTGAGCTTGCTTTTGTTCTTCATCGGCAAAGTCCTTCATCTCAGGATCTTTGCGCATCTCTTCTGCAGCTTGCGCATCTGCCTCAGCTTGTTTATATAAGCCAAATTGCTCAACCACCATCGCAATATCAGAATGCTCACGCGTGAGCTTCCGATAGTTATCCATGTCCTTCGTGGACTCTTCGGTAGTTAATAGGGAATTGAGTTCGGCTAAGCGCGTGTCTAGGTGGTCTAGCTTAGCCCGCATGCTGGGCTTCATCTAATGGTCTTCTGGCTTGGAGTGCGAGGCGAATAATTTAGGAAGCAACTTAATCAGGGCGTCACGCTCAGCACCGTTGGAATGTTGTAATGCATGCAATGAGCCATGTAAGAACTTATTGGTTAAGCCTTGGGCCATCGCGTTGAGTACTTCTTGGGGATCCTCGCCACGCATCAATCGTTTCATGGCGCGATCTAGCTCAAGTTGTCTGAGGTGTTCACCCTGTTGCTGAATATCCTGAATCAACGGCACAGTCTTGCGACCTTGCATCCAGTGCATAAAATGACCAACACGATCTTCAATGATGGCTTCAGCTTGGCTCACAGCAGCCTGACGCAGAGAGGTGCCAGTTTGAATCATGACGCCTAAATCATCGACTGTATAAAGATAGATGTCATTTAAGCGAGCAATCTCAGGCTCAAAGTCGCGAGGTACCGCTAGATCAATCATCACCATGGGTTTATGGCGACGTTGCTTAAGAGCACTTTCCACCATCCCTAAACCGATGATGGGAAGAGAGGAGGCGGTACTGGAGACAATGATGTCGAACTCATGTAAACGCGATGGAAGCTCTGAGAGCTTGAATGATTCCGCTTCAATATCTTGCATGGAGATCGAGTCTGCTAATTCTTGGCCGCGCTCGATGGTGCGATTGGCAATTGCAACTGCCTTAGGTTTACGTGCAACGAAATGGGTGGCACACAAAGTGATCATGTCACCAGCGCCGATAAACAGAACGCGTTGATCGGCAATACTTTCAAAAATGCGTTCGGCCAATCGAACGGAGGCGGCTGCCATCGAGACTGAGTGAGCTCCAATTTCTGTAGAGCCACGAACTTCTTTTGCAACAGCAAAGGTTTTCTGAAAGAGTTGATTGAGATAAGTGCCAAGGACACCTGCATCATTTGCGGTGCGCACAGCATCCTTCATCTGACCCAAGATTTGGGTTTCACCAATCACCATGGAATCTAATCCACAAGCAACTCTAAAGGCGTGACGAACTGCATCAGATTGCGGCAGAGAATAAATGTGCGGCTCCAAACTACTTGGCGCAAGTTGTTGAGTTTTGGCTAGCCAATCAAAAGTCGCTTCATGCAAAAGGCTAGCTGCGTTTGCATCATTAGCAGCGCAATAGAGCTCAGTGCGGTTGCAGGTAGACAAAATTGTGGCCTCGGGCAGCCCAGCCTGATTCGCGCCAACGAGATGTTGGCGAAGATCGTGCAACGCTTCTTGAAGAAATTCAGGGTCAAAGGCGACCTTTTCCCGAATGGCGACCGGCGCTGTGTGATGATTGATGCCGAGTGTCAACAACTTCATAATGGTGATTATAGATTTGATGTCAGCAACAATGGGGGTAGCAATGGGGTTTTTAGCTTTTCTAGTGATCGGCGGCTTAACGGGCGTATTTGCCTTGGTCTTTTACCCAAGTGAACGTCGATCTAAGCCTCAAGCCAAAAAATTCCTCATGGCGGCCTTGATTGGCTTTTTTGCTGCCCTAGCCAGCTCCTATGTGGGGCAATTTGTAGATTTGTTTCAGCCTGGACAGATGCTGGAGTGGCTCAGTGCCATAGTGGCCTCTTGCCTTGCAGGCTGCCTCTACGCAATATTTTCTAGAAAGCCAATTTAGGCCAAGCCTAGCCAAAGTGCCAGCGCTCTATTGACCCGAACCATCATGACGTCATTGAGCTCACCAATCACGGAACCAATTTTTTCACTTCGAATTGACATAATCTTATCGATTTGAACTTGGGATGGTCGAGATAGGCCATTGGTTTCGCTGGGCTCAATATCAAGTCGGAATATTGGAGCTTGCACAATTTCACTTGAAATCAGGGCAACGGTTACCGTTGCATGAATGTCACTAAATACGTCTGACTGAAGGACTAGGGCTGGTCTCGGCTTTCCAAAGTCACCCTGTATCGCTACCGTCACTACATTGCCACGTTTCATGCTTCATCCAAGTCAGCTAATGCGTCATCAAGGAAGGACATTAATTCCTTGTCTACTCGATCGGATGTGGCTACTAATGCTGATTGGCGACGGCACTCTTCAAGAAAGCCCGGGGCTTGCGTATTTGGAACCCATATTTGAATAGGTCGCAATCCAGCATCCCTTAAGGCAAGTCTGTGTTTTTGGACTCGAAGTGCGGTATTTGAGGACATTTTCAGGTTCTTTGTTTACGTTACATGTAACATGTTAACTCATTTATTTATTACATGTAACGTAAAGGTTAATTCCCAGCAGAAAATAAGTCCAATCCCATTAAATTATTTCTAACCACCCAGGTAATTGGTTCTAGCTCCTGCTTTACAAGCCATTCATTTGCCTTAGTGAAATGCCCGCAGCTGGCTTTTGCACCAGGCTGCAAAAAGGGACTCTTTGTTTTATAGACCCCCAAACCAGATGGATGGGAAGATTGCAGAATAAGTTGATCTTGCCCTGCTTCAATGAGGGGTAGCTTGGATTGAGCGTGGCCACCCCACAGCATCCAAATCAGGTGGGGCTTTTGTTGCGCTAAGGCACGAATCAGTCGATCAATCAGGGGTTTCCAGCCTATGTTGACATGGCTAGCAGCTTCACCTAATTTGACGCTAAGAGCGGTATTGAGCAAAAGTACGCCTTGTCCTGCCCAAGCTTGGAGATCTCCACTGGGAAGAGCTCCAAAACCTTCCAGTGCTAGCGCTTTGCTGATATTGCGTAAGGAGCTGGGAAATTCGCGTGAGTTACTGGGAATGTCGCCGGGAATCGAAAATGCCAATCCCTGAGCTAGCCCAGGAGAGTGATACGGATCCTGCCCCAAGATGACGACCTTGACCTTAGTGACTGGAGTTAGCATCAGTGCTTTAAAGAAATTTTGAGGCTCCGGACAAATCTTCTCTGCGCATATATTGAGTTCAGTTCTTACGTTGTTCTGCAGTGTTTGCCATTCAGAAGATTCAAAATAATCTCCAAGCAGGGCGCGCCAATCTTCCGGAATATCAGCCGCAGAAAATGAATACATTACTCAGTTGGTGTAAGTGTGTATTGAATTGGAATCTGATCATCCTCAAGGACGGTCATGCACTCGTGCTCTAAATCATCTCGATAAAAACAAATCTGAATGACTTGTCCTGAGATCAAGCTAGATAAAACCTTATCCCAACGAGCAGCAGTAATGCGCTCACCATTGATGCTAGCTAATAGATCACCAGCGGCTAGACCGGCCAATTGTGCAGCGCCGCCATCGAGCACGTGCGTTACCTTTAGCCAACCATTAGCCTCAGTATGGCGCAATCCTAGTTGGAGCTTGATTTGCTCTAGCTTGGAGTAGGTTTTTCTCTTCACTGAAATAGTCTGTGAATGAATCCATTTTTGGATGGGAATATCTTCAGCGCCAAAAATGTAGCGAAACTTAAATTCAGTCCAAGTTTTGGAGAAGCCCTTACCAAGCAGTTTGAGTATCAACTCATCTAAACCATCTTCAGCAATACCCTCAAGCGTGACCCCATGTGTTTGCCAGAGGAGGCGCATCAAATCATCCAAGGATTTGCGTTCGCCTGTAAATGCGCGAATCTTGAGATCCAATCCTAAGGCAAGTAAGGCGCCTTTTCCGTAGTAACTAACAACTGCATTCGGCGTGTTCTCATCGGCTTGGTAGTACTTAGTCCAAGCATCAAAAGAGCTATCCGCTAGGCTCTGTTTGAATCTTCCTGGTCCTCGCAAAATGCCATTCCAATTATTCGCAACAAGCTTTAGATAGGTTTTGAGATCAATGCGCTTGCTACGGAATAACTGCAAATCATCGTAGTAACTTGTAAAGCCTTCAAATAACCAAAGTAAGCGGGTATGGTTTCTGCGATCGAGTTGGTAGGGTTGAAATGCTTTGGGTTGAATACGCTTTACTAGCCAAGCATGAAAATACTCATGGCTGCAGAGACCTAAAAACTCACGATAGGAGGTCTCATCTAAAGGGGTATTTACTTGAGGAATTTGGTCACGACGACATAGAAGGGCGGTGCTATTGCGATGCTCAAGTCCACCGTATCCAGAAAGAACGGCATTAACTAAAAATAAATAATTCTGGAAAGGCGCGTTTTTAGTCTTAGGTTCAAAAAGATTGATGGTGCAAGTGCAAATAGCCTGAAGATCTGTTGCTAAGCGCTCTAGATCAACTTCATGAATGCAACCTTGTATCGCCATACTGTGTGACACACCATTGGATTTCCAGTGGGCAATCTGAAACTCGCCGATGGCAATTGGGTGATCAAGCAGGTCATCATAGTTTTTGGCGAGATAAAAGCCGTAGCCTTGACTATCCACTTTGGCAGCTTGTAAGCCTGTCTGAACAGTCCAAGAATTTGCACAAGTATCTTTAGGCGGAATCAACACTAAAGCGCAGGCCAAAGACTCTTGACCTTTAACCGCCAGACATAAGCTGCTTGGATTAATAAACGCACGTTCAGTATCGAGATAGGCGGCGCGTACAGAAGAATCAAATGCATATACCGTTGTGAGGATTTCTACTGCACCAGCTACCTTGGGCAAGCGCCACTGATCGTTATCAATGCGCTCTAGCGTTAGTGCTTCATTTGGATTATTAATTGCAAACGCTTCAATCGTTTCAATTTGTTTGCTGAAGTCGCGTATTAAATAGCTTCCTGGAATCCATGCAGGCATTTGCAGAATCTGCCCATTCGGTAATGGGTTCTCAATACGTAACTTCACATGAAAGCGGTGGCCATGTAAGTCTGCCGACCAAATGGTGTACTGGATTGCAGGTAGTTCAGAAGTATTTAATTTGTTCATCAGTATTGCCTATTACTTCAGACTGCTAAATTTCTTTTCAATATCGGTAATTTGAACCGCGCCTGGAAAGCGACTGCCATCAGTAAAGAAAATAGTCGGGGTTCCTGTAATGCCGTAGGTTTTGGCAAAAGCCATATTTTTATCTAAGGGGGTAGTGCAGTCGCCCTTACCGCTCGGTGCAATACCATTGATCATCCAATCAATATAGGCTTTTTGCGGATCAGCAGAGCACCAAATTTGTTTAGACTTCTGTGCAGAGTCAGGTGACAAAATCGGAATTAAGTAGGTGTAAACGGTAACGTTATCTAGTTGCTGCAAAGATTTTTCTAAACGCTTGCAGTAGCCGCAATTGGGGTCGGAGAAAACGGCTATCTGTCGACTGCCATTGCCGCGGACTGCTTTTAAAGCATTTGAAAAATTGAGTTCAGACCATTTAATGCGATTGAGATCTGCTTGTTTTTGTTCTGTAATATTTTTTCCTGTGGCGATCTCAATGATTTCACCTTGGATGAGGTATTTGCTGTTTGCGTCGGTATAAAACACATCATTTCCAACCAAGACCTCGTATATGCCTGGAATGGGAGATTGAGAAACGCCTTTGATTTTGGTGTTGGGGCCGATCTTCTTTTGTAGTTCAGATCGAACTTGTTGCTCCGATTGTGCATTGACCACTCCCGCTAAAAAGGTGAGGGAGCAAGCTAAAGCAAGGCTAGAAAATAATTTATTCAAAATCAGCATCTCCGAGGGCGCGTTCGATAAGGCGCCGTTTAATAAAGTGACTGCGATTGACCATACCCAGTCCCCAATTGCGTAATTGCTTTTCAGTGCCACTACTCGCTGAAAATAGTTTCTTGAGCTTATCTGTGACCCACAGCAGTGCACTGGTATCGCCTTGACGTTGACGCTCGTAACGACGCAATAAAACTTTATCGTTCGGCAGCCGGAAGGATTCGCGTTTGCTCAAAATATTGAGTAAGGTTGCAACATCTCTTAATCCCAGGTTTAAGCCTTGTCCTGCTAGTGGATGCATCACATGGGCGGCATCTCCAATCAGCACTACTTTGGGATTTTCATCGGGGCCAATAAATCGACTTGCACGCATTCTTTTCAATGGAAAAGCAGCAGGTGTTGAATTGAGGGTGAGTCCCCCAAGTTGAGCGGCTATTGCGCCATTCGCAATCAGGGAAAACTTTTCAGACCACTCTACTTGATCAAGCTGTAAAAGTTCTGCAGCATTTTCTGGTGAGGTTGACCACACCATCGAGACCTGTTGATTTGGTAACGGTAACATTGCCACAATATCGCCGCCTGGCAAAAACCATTGATAGGCAGTTTCTAAATGCGCATGACTGCAAATCCAATTAACCACTACGGCACTTTGTGAGTAGCTTTCTTCCTTTGCGGAAATACCTAGCTCGCTACGAATCGGAGAGTTGGCCCCATCAGCAGCAATCACGAGTTGGGCCCGTAATGTAGATCCATTTGTGAGCTGGAGGCTTGCACCATCGGCATCTACTTGAATATTCCCAACTGCGTCAGAGATGCGTTCTAATTTATTTTGGAAGCGTGAGGCTTGGTCTAAGGTATGTTCAATTACATTTGACTCACCAATCCAGGCTAATTGAGGTGTTCCCGCCTCAAACGCAGATAGATGCAGTTGATCTTGCTTTTCGCCGCGATCACCAAAAATCCGCATATCTCGAACTGGCTGCAGCCGGCTGTGATCAATAGCGTCCCAAACTTGAAGATGAGCGAGTAATTTTTGAGTGCTTGGGGAAAAAGCGTAAATTCGCTGTCCCCATTGATTTCCTTGAGGCGGAGCAACAGCTTGCCCTAAGTCGGGCGCAATTTGAATGGTTTGCAGACCAAGCTGGGCTAAACCTAAAGCGCAGGCCTTACCCGTTATACCTCCACCCACTACGGCAACATCGACTGCCCGGATTTGGGAGGTATTTTTGGGCAATTTAGCCGAGGTATTTTGGAGGACTTCTGACATATCTCGATGATATCGAAACTAGCCCTTTACAATACGGCTATGTCTTTGAAATGTGGCATCGTCGGCCTGCCTAACGTCGGCAAATCTACCCTCTTTAACGCGCTTACCAAGGCTGGAATCGCGGCGGAAAACTATCCTTTCTGCACGATCGAGCCTAATGTGGGTGTGGTCGAGGTTCCTGACCCCCGTCTTGCCGCTTTGGCTGAGATCGTAAAGCCTGAGCGCATCCTGCCTGCTGCTGTCGAATTTGTCGATATTGCTGGCTTGGTGGCTGGCGCTTCTAAAGGCGAAGGTCTGGGAAATCAGTTTTTAGCCAATATTCGAGAAACTGACGCCATTACCCATGTAGTGCGCTGTTTTGAGGATGCCAACGTGATTCACGTGGCTGGCAAGATTGACCCGATCTCCGATATCGCAGTGATCGATACCGAGCTGGCCCTATCCGATTTAACAACCGTTGAAAAAACCCTTCAACGTTCCAGCAAAGCTGCCAAGTCCGGTAATGACAAAGAGGCAGCCGCTTTAGTGGCCGTGCTAACTAAGGTGCAGGCTCATTTGGATCAAGCTCAGCCAGTGCGCAGCCTGAAGCTGAGTGATGAAGAGAATCTGCTCCTAAAGCCACTTTGTTTGATTACTGCAAAGCCGGCGATGTATATCGCCAACGTCAAGGAAGACGGCTTTGATAACAATCCGCATTTAGAGGCGGTTATTCAGCATGCGGCCAAAGAAGGCGCACCAGTAGTTGCAGTGTGCGCCGCAATCGAAGCCGAGATCGCTGATTTAGATGACGCCGACAAGCTTGAGTTCTTGGCAGACTTAGGCATGGAAGAGTCTGGATTGGATCGTGTAATTCGCGCGGGCTATAAGTTATTAGGCCTACAGACCTACTTTACAGCTGGCGTTAAAGAAGTCCGCGCCTGGACAATTCATCAAGGCGATACTGCTCCGCAGGCTGCTGGAGTCATCCATACGGATTTTGAGCGAGGCTTTATTCGTGCGCAAACCATTGCTTTTGAAGACTTTATTCAATTTAAAGGTGAGTCTGGTGCCAAAGAGGCTGGCAAGATGCGTGCCGAGGGCAAAGAGTATGTTGTTAAAGATGGCGACGTCTTGAACTTCCTCTTTAACGTATAAATCAGCACTCTTAAATGAAAAAGACCCTTACTAGTAAGGGTCTTTTGCTATCTACTGGCTTGAATTAGCTCGCCTTGACGGCCTTTTCTAGGCACTTAGAAATTTCTTCATAGCGCTTGATGGCGATCTTGCTAGGAACCACTTCTTTTTTACGCCCATCTTCATTTGCAGCCATTTTGATGTAACCCATGGCGCTGAGATTCTTCAGTCTTCCGTGAAGAGTTGCCTGGGATCCCAGATCAGAGAGAGAAATCAGATCGCCGACCAAAATCGATTGCTTGGCATGAAAGCTCAAAACAATTTTGTCCAAAAGACTTTCTTCAATGGAGTCGAGTTTTTTCCCAGGATTGATGCGGTCAAGAACATCAATCAGATTTAAAAAGCGAATGTAGCAAGAAGATTTGGTGGTAGACATGTTGTAGTACGTTTATAAAAAGTAATTAGCCTTAGGGCTAGCGATATTGTAGGCTCATTTATCTTATTCGCAACTTGTCTGCATTTATAAAATCAACCATACTGGCGGTAATGGATAAAACAAGTCGCGAATGGATGACGGGATTGATGGTGGGGGTAATTGCTTACTCAAGCCTCTTTTACGTTAATGCTTGGCTCACTACGCATCTTGCCTATGGTCTTGGCGTGAACTGGATCTACCTTCCGGCCGGTTTACGTTTGTTTTTGACACTCATTTTTGGTTTATCTGGGGCAGTAGGAATTGCCATTGCCTCATTCATGATTTGCTTCTTTGGCCAATTTCCGCCAGAGCTTATTACTTGTATCGGTATCGGCTTGATATCGGGTTTTGCTCCTTATTTGGCAAGAATTTTTGTAGTGAGCAATATCAATATCGCACCTGATTTGAGTAACTTGAGCCTACAGAAGTTAGCAATCTGTACATTGATTTATGCCGCTCTCAGTGCAGGCTTGCATCAATGGTGGTTTGCTGTTCGAGGCCTTGATGAAAGTGGAACCTTCAATCACTTCCTGGTAATGTGGATTGGTGATGTACTGGGGACAGTTTTGCTGATTGGGCTTGTCAAGTACGGCTTAGACTTACTGAAACCCTCTAAAGCAACTTAATTAAATAATTCGCTTAGAGCTACTCCGGGGTCCTTGGCCCGCATGAACGCTTCGCCTACTAAGAATGCATTGATCTGGTGATCGCGCATGAGTTGCACATCGGTGCGACTCATGATTCCAGACTCGGTAACCAAAGTTTTTCCGGCAGGGACCATAGATAGTAGTGAGAGTGTGGTTTGAAGGGTTACTTCAAAAGTCTTTAGGTTACGGTTATTAATACCGAGTAGCGGTGTCTTTAATTCAAGGGCCTGCTCTAATTCAGGTGCGTTATGCACTTCAACAAGTACATCCAATCCCAGTTCATGTGCACAAGCTTCCAAGTCCTTCATCTGATTGAGCTCTAGGCAAGCCACAATCAACAAAATCGCATCAGCACCAATTGCTCTTGCTTCGTAGACTTGATAAGGGTCGATCGTAAAGTCTTTGCGTAATACGGGGATGCTACATGCAGCCCTTGCGGCCTGAAGATAGGCATTCGCCCCCTGGAAATAATCCCTATCTGTGAGAACGGATAGGCAGGCCGCACCATTTTTTTCATAGGACTGCGCAATTTCAGCTGGCTGAAAATTTTCACGCAATATTCCTTTGCTGGGGCTCGCTTTCTTAATCTCGGTAATCACACCAGCTTTGCCTGCTGCAATCTTTTGTTCGATAGACCGAATAAAACCACGCGGCTTTAAAAGGGCATCAAGATTATTTTCTTGAGCCTGATCGCGATGATTGGCTAGAGAGATTTTTTTTGAATCACTAGCTACCTCAATCTTCTTGGTGGCAACAATTTTGTCGAGGATATCGCTCATGAAGATCTTAATTAATTTTGGGTTGCGGCTACGAATTGGTTTAGCTTTTGGAGGGCGGCACCAGATGCAATGGCTGCTTGTGCCATCTGAATACCGCTAGCAATATTTGGCGCTACATCGGATACATACAATACCGCACCAGCGTTGAGACAAACAATGTCGCTTGCTGGGCCCGGTGTTTTATTAAGTACGTCCAAAACAATGGCTTTAGATTCTTCAGCATCAGCCACTTTAAAGCTATTGGTCGGGGCTGTACTCAAGCCAAAGTCTTTTGGATGAATCTCATATTCACGGACCTGACCATCTTTCAGTTCGCCTACAAGCGTAGGGCCCTCAAGAGAAATCTCATCCAAACCATCACGGCCATACACAACCAGTGCGTGGTCCATACCCATAGCCTGCAATACCCGTGCTTGGATACCTACTAAGTCAGCATGAAACACACCCATCAGAATGCGCTTAGCATCGGCTGGATTCGTTAGCGGCCCGAGGATATTAAAAATCGTGCGCACACCCAAATCTCTTCGAATCGGCACCACATTCTTCATTGCGGGATGATGGTTGGGTGCAAACATAAAGCCCGCCCCTACTTCGGAAATACATTTGGCTACTTGCTCTGGTGAGAGCGACAGTTTTACGCCTAGCGACTCCAGAATGTCTGCGCTTCCAGATTTGCTGCTGACGCTGCGATTACCGTGTTTAGCAATTTTGGCGCCGGCTGCTGCTGCCACAAACATAGCGGCAGTAGAGATATTGAAGGTATGAGCTCCGTCACCACCGGTGCCAACTACATCCACTAAATTTTTTCTATCCTCTACATGTACCGGGGTCGCAAATTCACGCATAACTTGTGCAGCTGCTGCAATCTCACCAACAGTCTCTTTTTTAGTGCGCAGTGCAACCAATAGGCCGGCGACTAAGGTTGGCGGCATCTCACCACTCATGATGAGGCGCATCATTGCTGTCATTTCATCATGAAAAAGTTCGCGATGTTCAATACAACGTTGTAGTGCTTGCTGAGGCGTAATAGACATGGGGATCGACTGAATGCTTTTGAGTTATTTGGCTTGCAAGAAATTCTTGAGCAAGGCATGGCCATGCTCAGAAAGAATCGATTCTGGGTGGAATTGCACGCCTTCTACGGCTAGCTCTTTATGACGAACGCCCATAATTTCACCATCAGAAGAGGTGGCTGTTACCTCGAGTACTGCTGGCAATGAACTCTTTTCAATCGCAAGGGAGTGATAACGCGTCACTTTAAATGGATTGGGTAAATCTCTGAAAACGCCAACACCAGTGTGGTGAATATCATCGGTCTTGCCATGCATTACTTTCTGGGCGCGAATAATCTTGCCACCAAAAGCCTCGCCAATTGCTTGATGTCCAAGGCAGACGCCGAGGATGGGTATTTTTCCAGCATAACGTTGAATCGTAGCCACTGAAATCCCTGCTTCCGCTGGACTGCATGGCCCTGGCGAAATACAAATACGCGCAGGATTGATTTTGGAGATCTCTTCAACGGAAATCTCATCATTGCGAAAGACTTTGACCTCTTCACCAAGCTCTGCAAAATACTGAACGAGGTTATAGGTAAATGAATCGTAGTTATCAATCATGAGGAGCATCGAGACCTCCTTGTACTAAGTCTGCGGCCATTAATACCGCACGTGCTTTGGCTTCAGTTTCTTTCCACTCAGCAGTGGGATCAGAGTCTGCAACAACACCAGCACCCGCTTGAGAATGCAAGACGCCATCACGAATCACACCAGTACGAATTGCGATGGCCACATCCATGTCACCAGAGAAGGAGAGGTAACCAACTGCACCGCCATAGACGCCACGTTTCACAATTTCCATCTCATCAATAATTTCCATTGCCCGAATTTTTGGGGCGCCGGATAAGGTGCCAGCGGGGAAGGTTGCGCGCAGAACATCCATATTGCTCATATTGTCCAGCAGCTCGCCTTCTACAGAGCTCACAATATGCTGTACGTGAGAATATTTTTCTATCGACATAGAGTCGGTTACCTTGACGGTACCTGTTTTTGCAATACGACCCACATCATTACGCGCCAAGTCAATCAACATGACATGTTCGGCAATTTCTTTTGGATCGGCTAGCAATTCTGTAGCAAGACGCTCATCTTCTTCAGGCGTCGCACCACGAGGACGTGTGCCAGCTAGTGGACGAATCGTCACAATCTTCTGGCTCTCACGTTGTTCTTGGCGAACCAATATTTCTGGGGAAGAGCCCACTACCTGCAAGTCACCAAAGTCATAGAAGTACATATAAGGCGATGGATTTAGGGAGCGCAATGCACGGTATAGGGCGAGCGGTGAATCTGTGAATGGTTTGCTGATGCGTTGACCGATCACTACCTGCATGCAATCGCCAGCCAAAATATATTCTTTGGTTTTGAGGACAGCGTTTTCAAAATCGGCCGCTTTGAACTTACGGATCAACCCTGTTTTGGTGCTTGGCAATGAAGCAGGCATACCTACAGGTTTGCTTAAGCAGGCAAGCAATTCCTTTAAGCGAGCCTGACCCTTTTCAAAGCTATCTGTAACGCTGGGGTCTGCATAGACGATTAAATAAATACGGCCTGCAACGTTATCAATTACGGCTAGCTCTTCGGTCAGCATCAGTTGAATATCAGGCACGCCCAATTCATCGGGTAGATTGTGCTTTGCTAAACGCGATTCAATATAACGAACCGTGTCATATCCAAAGTAGCCAGCAAGTCCGCCACAGAAGCGTGGAAGGCCAGCTTGCACTGCCACCTTAAAGCGTTTGAAATAAGCGTCTACGAAATCTAATGGGTTGTCATGATTGGTTTCAATCACCTGGTCATTCAATAGTATTTCGGTCTTTGGTTTGTCTGGTGTACCCACTGTTCTCAAAACAGTTTTTGCAGGCAAGCCAATGAAGGAGAAGCGACCAAAGCGCTCACCACCTAAAACCGATTCAAGCAGATAGGTGTTCTTTTGTCCAAAGGCTTGAGTGAGCTTGACGTACAGCGAGAGAGGCGTCTCTAGGTCAGCTAAAACTTCTTTCACCAAAGGAATGCGATTGAAACCCTGTTTTGCTAGGGCAAGAAATTCATCGTGCTGCATTACGCTTTTCCTGACGTCGCTAATTCTGCACGCATCGCTTTTATCACCTCAGCATAATTTTCTTTGCCAAAAATGGCAGAGCCAGCAACAAAGGTATCTGCACCAGCCTTAGCTACTTCAGCAATATTGTCGACCTTAATGCCGCCATCTACCTCAAGGCGAATGTGACGACCAGTTTCTTGTTGATGACGATCGAGTCGCGCACGCACCTGTGCAATCTTACTGAGAGTGCTTGGAATAAATGACTGACCACCAAAACCTGGATTCACTGACATTAGTAAAACTAGGTCGAGCAATTCCAGGGTGTGATCTAAGTGATGTAAGGGCGTCGCAGGATTTAGCACTAAGCCCGCTTGACAGCCTTGATCACGAATCAAATTAATGGTGCGATCCACATGAGGGCTTGCCTCTGGGTGAAAGCTAATGAGGTTTGCCCCAGCCTTTGCGAAGTCCGGAATCAGGCGATCTACTGGCTCCACCATGAGGTGCACATCGATCATGGCTGGTTTGCCATTCTTTGTTGCATGTGGGCGAATCGCCTCACATACTAATGGGCCAATTGTCAGATTGGGGACGTAATGGTTGTCCATCACATCAAAGTGAATCCAGTCGGCGCCCGCCAAGAGAACATCTTGAACTTCTTTGCCTAGGCAGGCAAAGTCAGCCGACAAAATGGAGGGGGCGATGACAAACTGGCTATTTGAGGGTGATTTCTGGCTATCCATCCCTAGATTCTAGCTTGCAGTTGGCCTTAGGATGGAGCAGAATTCGAGCATGAATCCTCATGAAATCAGCATTACGGTCAAAACCCAGTATTTGCCCGACCAGTCTGACCCCGATAACCGCCAGTTTGCGTTTGCCTATACCGTCACCATTAGAAATACTGGTACGGCTAGCATTCAGTTGATTGCACGCCATTGGTTTATCACTGATGGGGACAATGATGTCCAGGAAGTCCGTGGCCTGGGGGTGGTAGGGCAACAGCCTCTTTTAAGGGCGGGTGAGCAGTTTGAGTACACCAGCTGGGCTACTTTACCAACGCCAGCAGGAACCATGCGTGGAGAGTACTTCTGCGTTACTGAGGAGGCTCAGTTTTTCCAGGCCCCAATCCCTGAATTTGCCTTGGTAATGCCTAGAACCTTGCACTAGGTCCCCAAAGCGCTATTTTTTACCCTTACCGGTCCAAAGGACAATGAATAGTAGAAGGGCTAAAGCAATACCCCCCTCAACGGCAAACAAGATCATGGGGTATTCATCGAGTAAATTGGCAATCATGATTTCTATATCCAAATTAATAGGTCGCGAGACTGCTTCGCGGATTCTTGTCTGCAGTGTATTCGCTATCAGCATTGCTAGCTTATTAACTGCTTGTTCTACGCCTTCCACCCGCGGCTCCGGTTACCGCTCTAGCGGAAGCGCCCCATCTTCCTATAGCTCCCCGATCGCCAGCTTTCGATCAGTCTCATGGCAAGACTTGCCGGGTTGGCAGGAGGATGATTTAAGCCAGGCTTGGCCTGCTTGGCTCAAGAGTTGTGATGCCCTGCGCAAGCGCAATAGTGACATTAATTGGCGCCAAGTATGTGCTCAAGCTGCTCATGTTTCGGCTCGTGATGGCCGTGCAATTCGCCAATATTTTGAGGGGAATTTTCAGGCGTATGAGGTGCGTAATAGCGCTACAGGCAATGAATCTGGGTTGATCACGGGTTATTACGAGCCGGTCATGAATGGCTCCCAGACCCGTACAGCGAATTACACGGTTCCCTTGTATGGTCTGCCAAATGCTTGGAAAGGCGCCAAACCAAGCCCGGCACCCTCACGTGCAGAGCTCATGAGCTCTGGAGTGCTGCGCGGCTCCGAAATTGCCTGGGTGCAAGATCCTGTGGCCGCTGCCTTTATGCAAATCCAAGGCTCTGGAAAAATTCGTTTAGAAGATGGGCGCGTATTGCGACTCGGCTATGCGGGCACCAATGATCAGCCATTTAAGTCGTTTGCACAGTGGCTTCTAGACCGTAAAGAAATTACTCGCAGTCAGGCGACCATGCAAGGCATTAGTGCGTGGGCTAAAAGTAATCCAGGCCGAGTAGAGGAAATGTTAAATGCCAACCCTCGCTTTGTATTTTTTAAAGAGCTACCAAGCAATGTCAGTGCTGATCTAGGTCCGAATGGCGCTTTAGGGGTGCCCTTAACTACTGAGCGCAGCATTGCCATTGATCTGAAGGCCATGCCTTTAGGCGCCCCAGTATTTTTGAGTACAACTAAGCCCTTAAGTAGCCAGGCATTACAGAGGCTGGTGATGGCACAAGATACTGGCAAAGCCATTGTAGGTGGGGTGCGGGCGGATTACTATTGGGGATCAGGGGATTCTGCAGGTGAATTGGCCGGACGCATGAAGCAAGATGGCAAGATGTGGTTATTGTTGCCGCGCTAAATAAATATATTTTTGAAAGAGATCGATGACTTACAACACCATATTGACTGAAGTAGATGGCAAAGTTGCTGTCATTACTCTCAATCGCCCTCAAGTATTAAATGCCCTGAATGATGAGTTAATGGATGAGTTAGGCGCAGCACTATTAAGCTTTGATGCTGATGACAATATTGGCTGCATCATTGTTACGGGCAGTGAAAAAGCATTTGCTGCTGGTGCAGATATTGCAACGATGGCTAAGTATGGTTTTGCTGATGTTTATCGCGGTGACTTCATTTCTCGCAATTGGGAAGAGATAAAAAAAGTGCGCAAGCCAGTCATTGCGGCGGTATCTGGTTATGCTCTTGGCGGCGGATGTGAGTTGGCGATGATGTGTGACACCATCATGGCCGCTGACAGTGCTAAGTTTGCGCAACCAGAAGTGAAGTTGGGAATCATTCCTGGTGCTGGCGGAACGCAGCGTTTACCGCGCGCAGTTTCAAAAGCAAAAGCCATGGATTTGGCTTTAACCGGTCGCATGATGGATGCTGCTGAGGCTGAGCGCTCTGGACTCGTTGCCCGTATTTTTCCTCAAGCAGATTTGCTAAAAGAAGTGAAAGCGATTGCCAAAACGATTGCAGATATGCCCTTATTAACAGCAATGATGGTGAAAGAGGCAATCAATACTGCTTATGAAACTACGCTCTCAGAGGGCATTCATTTTGAGCGCCGTTTGTTCCATTCTTGCTTTGCGACTAACGATCAAAAAGAAGGTATGGCGGCTTTTATAGAAAAGCGCCCAGCTAAATTTACCAACTCGTAAAACTGCTCTACTCAGAGTGAACTATTTTTCTAAGTAGCGTTGAGCTAGCTTGACCCAGTAGCTTACGCCTACTGGGATTAGTGCGTCATTGAAGTCATAAGAAGGATTGTGGAGATGGCATGGGCCCATGCCGTGACCTACTGCGCGGTGATCGCCATCACCATTACCTAAAAACACGTAACAACCAGGTTTCTCCAACAGCATAAATGCAAAGTCTTCTGCGCCCATCGTTGGGTCGATAGAGGTATTGACGTTTTGCGCTCCAACTAGCTCACTCATCACCTCACTTGCAAAATTGACTTCCTTGTCATGATTAATGAGCGGAGGATAGTTACGAGCAAAGCTGACTTCTGCTTGGCAGTCAAATGCGCTGGCTACGTTATGAGAGATTTCTCGTAAACGTTGCTCAATCAAATCTAATACTTCTATCGTGAATGTGCGAACGGTTCCGCCGATAAATGCGCTATCCGGAATAACGTTGCTTGTCTCGCCCGCATGAAACTGTGTGACGGATAAGACTGCTGCATCCACGGGACGTTTATTGCGCGTAATGATGCTTTGTAGGGCTTGGACAACTTGAGCGCCTGCCAGCACAGGATCGGCGCTGTTATGCGGCAAGGCGGCATGTCCGCCTTTACCTCGGATGGTGATTTCAAAAGTATTGCTAGAGGCCATCATTGGGCCAGATGTCACACCAAAATGGCCTTCAGCCAGTCCTGGCCAGTTGTGCAGGCCAAAGACAGCATCACAAGGAAATTGTTTAAAGAGTCCATCGTTAATCATTTCTTGCGCGCCAGCACCACCTTCTTCTGCAGGCTGAAAAATAAAAATGACTGAGCCTTTGAACTCGCGATGATTGGATAGATACTGGGCTGCACCTAAGAGCATGGCAGTGTGACCGTCATGGCCACAGGCATGCATCTTGCCGGGATTCTTTGAAGTGTGTTCAAAGGTGTTGTGTTCTTGTAGTGGTAGTGCATCCATGTCGGCTCGTAAACCAATCATCTTGCCTGCGCCTAAGTCGCCATCAAGCTTGCCAACAACCCCAGTTTTTCCAAGCCCGCGATATACCGTGATTCCCCAACTCGATAGTGCCTCAGCTACGAGATCAGAAGTACGGTTTTCTTCAAAACGCAATTCTGGATGCGCATGGATGTTGCGACGAATCTCTTGAATGGCTGATGCGGAGTCGATAATTTCTGGAAGTAATCGCATAGCTTCATCTTATCTGAATTTACTCAGGCAGTTTTATGTGCTCTGCAACAAGTCTTAAGGCCTCTAGGGAGTAGGGGGCATTCTCTGATTTTTGAAGATGCTGAGGCAGAGTGGGAATGACGCCTAAAAATGGTGCAAATATTCGCTCCTTTAAGCTTTGAATATTCTCATTTAGAAGAGGCATTTCTTCTGAAAGCGTATTGGCAACCCAGCCAGCAATCGTCAGCTGACGTGACTGAATTGCTTCACAAGTGAGCAGGGCGTGATTAATGCAGCCCAAACGCATGCCCACTACGAGGATGACAGGTAAATCCATTGCCTGCGCTACATCCCCTAAATCTTCTTGGTCGTTTAAAGGCACTAAAAACCCACCTGCACCTTCAACCACTACCGAATCAAATGCCGAAGTTAATGCATTGAATTCATCCAAGATCAGGGTGGCATCTAAATGCACTTTATTTTTTTGGGCAACCAGATGCGGTGCCGCTGGTTCATCTAAAACAAATGGACAAAGACTTTGTTCGTGAGAATTTATTCCTGAAGCAATACGTAATGTCTCTAAGTCTTCATTGAGTATTTGGCCCTTGGCATCAATATAGGTGCCTGCAACCACTGGCTTAAAACCGATTACGTGGATGCCAGCCTCTCTTAGTTTGACAATCAGCGCGCCACTGAGCAAAGTTTTGCCAACCTCGGTATCGGTACCCGTGACAAAAAATCCACGAGAGGTATTCGATGTCATGCCTGACTTTCTATGGTTTTCTCAATCATTTTTAATGTCTGAATGAGCTCACGCAAATCATCAACGCTGTGGTTGGCGGAAAAAGTAATACGTAGTCGAGAGCTACCAACGGGAACGGTAGGCGGCCGGATGGCTGGGATCCAATAGCCTGCTTCATCTAATAACTTAGCTGCCGCCAATGCATTAGCATTGCTACCTAGGATTACGGGCTGAATTGGGGTGGATGAAGGCGTTTTTTCCCAATTTTGGAAAGTCATTTCATCGCACCAAATTTGAATAAGCTGATTTAATTGTTTGCGACGTGAAATACCTTCCTTGCCCTCGATCAGTTCCAAACTTTTAAGTAGGGTGTGTGCAATTGCAGGCGGTGTTGCTGTGCTGTAGATGTAGGGGCGCCCTTTTTGTATGAGCCATTCGATAAAGGGTGCGGCTGCGCAAATAAACGCGCCGCTGACACCTGCTGCTTTGCCAAGTGTGCCGACATAAATAATTCTTTCTGAATGCACACCCGCTTGTTCCAGAATGCCGTGGCCATATTCGCCGAGGACGCCAAACCCATGAGCATCATCCACCATCAAGAGAGCGTCATATTGTTCGGCAATATGGAGTAGTTTCTCTACGGGCGCGATATCTCCATCCATACTAAAAACACCGTCGACCACAATCAATTTGAGTGGGTGGGTATCTTGCTTGAATGATTCCTCTAGAGAATCGATATTTTGGTGATCAAATAAAGTCACCTTAGCTTTAGTTTGCGCACTCGCTAGGCGCACACCATCAATCAAAGAAGCGTGATTGAGTTTGGCTGAATAAATACTAGCCTCACCTTGTTCAGCAAGTCTAGCCAGTCCGGTAATGGCATTGATATTAGCAAGATAGCCGGTGCTAAAGAATAGCGCTCTTGCATCGGGAATATGCTTGCTCTCGCAGGCGGCTAATTTTTTTTCCAGCAAGTCATGCGCGATACTGTGGCCGCTAATTAAGTGCGACGCTCCACTGCCAACTCCATACAACTTTGCACCTTCCGCAAGCGAGGTAATCAGTTCAGGATGATTCGCTAGGCCTAAGTAGTCATTGCTACAAAATGCTTTCAGTTCCCGCTGACCAACGCGAGTCTTAGTGTCGCAGGGTGACTCCGCAGTGCGTAGCTTACGTCTCAGTAGCTGCTCATCTAGGTTGGCAATCTGTTGCTCTGCCATATCCCGAGCTTTAAAGTTTGCACTCATGCTAGCACCTGATTAAGAGCTCTATTTACAGAAGCGCCCATTTGCATTGCTTCCTCAGTGGTGAGGATATACGGTGGCATCACATAAATCGTATTGCCAATTGGTCGGATGAGAATACCCTCCGCCATGCTAGCTGAAAACATGTCACGTGAAAACGTCGTTGAATTTTTTAGTGATCCAGTCTTGATATCAAACGCCAGGATCATGCCTTGCTGACGCCAATGTTCAATACGCGGGTCTACTTTTGCCCATGCAAAAGCATTGGCTAGATCTTTGCTGCGTTCAAGATTTTTTTCAAGAACCGATTCCGTTTCAAAGATTTCTAAGCAGGCGAGGGCTGCTGCGCATGCCAGTGGGTTGCCGGTATAGGAATGCGAGTGCAAAAAACCTTGTTGCATTTGATCGCCATAAAAAGCACGATAAATTTTGTCAGTCGTCATGGAGAGTGATAACGGCAGGTAGCCACCACTGATGCCTTTAGACAGCGTTAAGAAATCTGGCCAAATTCCCGCATGCTCGCAAGCAAAAAACTTCCCCGATCTACCGCAGCCTACTGCGATTTCATCGGCGATAAGGTGAATGTCGTAACGATCACAGAGTGATCTGACTAAGCGCAAATATTCTGGAGAGTGCATCGCCATCTGACCTGCGCATTGAACGAGTGGTTCCACAATGATGGCGGCAATATTGCGATGTTCTACTTCGAGTAACTCCTCTAATTTCTTGGCAGCCCGTCTAGCGATATCATCAGCGCTTTCACCAGGCTGGGCTTTGCGTGCATCAGGTGAAGGCACAGTGAAAACATCTTGCAATAGCGCGCCATAGGCTTCACGAAAGATTGCAACATCAGTGACCGCTAATGCGCCTAAAGTTTCTCCGTGATAACCATTTTCTAGGCACACAAATTTTTTCTTTTGAGTGCGATTGTTTAGTCGCCAGTAGTGGTGACTCATCTTCAAAGCGATCTCTACTGCAGATGCGCCATCAGATGCAAAAAATACGTGCCCCAAATGCCCTTGAGTTAAGGCGGATAACTTCTCGGATAGCTCTACTACAGGAGGGTGGGTGAACCCAGCGAGCATGACATGCTCAATTTTTTCAAGTTGGTTCGCAATGGCTTGGTTGATGCGTGGATTGGAGTGGCCAAAAAGATTGGTCCACCAAGAACTAATGCAATCGAGTAGCGCATTTCCCTGGTCATCAAAGAGCCAAGCGCCCTTACCCTTGGTAATGGCAATTAATGGCAATGACTCGTGGTGCTTCATCTGAGTGCAGGGATGCCAAACGGCATCTAGGCTGCGATCAACCAGGGAGGTTTGATTTGGATCAGAAATAAGCTTCATGTTT
>ERZ650303.118-NODE-118-length-21608-cov-9.241730_pt1 | contig 21608 bp, 20 predicted proteins | sample MGYA00376239_ERZ650303 | MGnify/ENA primary metagenome ERZ650303 (study PRJEB26733, sample SAMN07839262) | wastewater metagenome | biome: small river; feature: stream; material: water | place: USA: North Carolina | collected 2016-04-05 ... | reverse complement strand
GCTCTCCCGAAGAGGGGATATCGAACATCGTGTCCATCATGATCGCTTCGCAGATCGAACGCAATCCCCGGGCACCGAGCCGGTACTCGATGGCTTTATCGACTGGGTATTTGCCACCGACGATAACGGCTACCTTGCTGTCGAAACCGTAGAGGCCCTGAACCGGAGTGGCGACCTTTAGCTTGAGTTCGTCGACCTTGCGCTGAAGGGTGAGCACCAAAAGTTCCGGAGTCTTCTTCATCGCCCACTTCAAGAAACGGGTGAGCGACTGCATGAAGGTTAGGCCGTCTACCTTAGATCGGTACTCGGGCCAAGTCTTCTTGAACTTGAGTTCTGGGTGCGCCTCAATAAATGAGTCAACCGCGATCTTGATGTGGCTCTGTTCGCCGCCCGCGATGCGGTCGAACGACGTGCCCAGCTGGGAGTCGGTTGGCACCGGCAGCGAATCGTTTGCCTCGTTGACGAGCTGGTCGGTCGCCGAGGTGACGAGCGCCGATGCGTCCACGTAACGCATGAAAGAGCGTCCGACGACGATGTCTGGGTGCAGGCCAGCCGGCTTCTTGGCAGACGCGAACAATCGCCTCATTGGTGTCGAAATAGACCTGCCAGTAGTGGTCATTGTTGCAGTAAGGTCGTACAGCCAATACTGGTCCAACTAGGTTGAATTCCAAAATATTTACCTCAACAGCTGGATCTTGCAACACGTTTGGAATAGAAGCAATCTTTTCGCGCAACAATTTCATTGCTGCCGCTTGATCTGCCGCTCCAGACAATTGGCACTTCAGTTCTACGCGACGATAGGGTGTATGACTAAAGTTCTGTATGGTATCGCCGAGAATTTTCGTATTCCCAACCATAGTGGCAATGTTATCTGGTGTGTAGATGGTTGAAGAGAACAAGCCAATTTCCTTAACTGTCCCAGTAATACCGCCTGCTGTAATGAAGTCGCCTACCTTGAAAGGGCGTAAGACAATCACAAATACACCAGCTGCAAAATTAGAAAGTAAGCCTGCCCATGCTGCCCCGATCGCAACACCAGCGGTAGCAATTAAAGCGGCAAAGCTCGTCGTCTGAATGCCAAAGTAGCCCAGAATGCCGACAACTAAAAGAATATTCAGAGTTACCGAAACGACGGAGCCTACATAACGCAGGATAGTTGGGTCTAGTTTTTGTTGCTCCAATCCTTTGCGAAGGATATTTAGGGCAACACCAATTAACCAGCGGCCAATAACCCAAAAGGCAATGGCGGCCAAAATCTTGAGACCAATATCCGTGGCGGTTGTTACCAAAATCTCCTGAATACGATCCAAATCCATGTCTTTCATTGCTAAGTTCCTGTGTTGTTGAGGGTAACTACAAATAATTCTTGTAAAAGATTATTTCTAATAAATACCCGAAAGGATATTAGCTATAAAGCTAATTACTGGGTCGAAGAGGTCAACCTTCTAGCTTCAGTAAACCTAGCCGCCCAGTAGGGTGTTGTGATGTATTCCAAGCGCACAGTTCCTCCAGCGCTTGGGGCATGTACGAATCTGCCTTGTCCTACATAGATTCCTGCGTGTGAATATTTTTCACCAGTAGTGTTAAAGAAAATGAGATCACCTGGTGCAGGGGGTTGATTTTCAACGCTTTGACCTTTAGTACTCATTTCTTGAATAGTTCGCGGTAGCTTGATGTTGGCCGACTTCTGATAGACGTAAGTAATCAGGCCGCTGCAATCAAATCCACCTTTAGGATTATTTCCGCCATAGCGATAGGGCACACCAACCAAACCTACGGCCGCAATAGATATGTCTTCTGTACCTACACTCGTATCTTGTTTGAATTGAGCAACTTTAGCGGCATTATTTTTCCCGCCAAAGATGCTGCATCCCGATAACGCCAGGATGCAAATAAAAATGCCGCACCCCATGAGAGTGCGGCATGAGAGGGTTTGCTTAGAGTGCGTCAGCAGCATGATCCGCAAGACGTGAACGCTCACCGCGGGCTAGAGTCACATGTCCGCCATGACGCCAACCTTTAAAGCGATCTACTACATAGGTGAGACCAGAAGAGCCTTCAGTTAAGTAAGGTGTATCGATCTGCGCAATATTGCCCAAACAAACAATCTTAGTGCCTGGACCTGCACGAGTGACCAAAGTCTTCATTTGTTTAGGTGTTAAGTTTTGCGCCTCATCAATAATCACAAACTTACTTACAAAGGTTCTGCCACGCATGAAGTTCATACTCTTCACTTTGATGCGCGAGCGAATGAGTTCCTGAGTGGCGGCACGACCCCATTCACCAGCGCCATCCTCATTGCGTTGCAATACTTCCAGGTTGTCGTCAAATGCACCCATCCAAGGCTGCATTTTTTCTTCTTCAGTGCCTGGCAAGAAACCGATGTCTTCACCAACAGGAACAGTAGCACGGGTAATGATGATTTCGTTATACCGCTTACTGTCTAGGACTTGCTCTAGGCCGGCAGCTAAGGCCAGCAAGGTTTTACCGGTACCCGCTTGACCTAATAAGGTGATGAAATCCACATCGGGATTCATCAGTAAGTTCATTGCGAAGTTTTGCTCTCTATTGCGTGCAGTGACACTCCACACATTATTTTTCTGATGAGAGAAGTCTCTCAAGGTTTGAAGGAGGGCAGTCTTGCCATTGATCTCTTTTACTTGAGCATAGAAAGGGGTGGAGCCATCTGGATTTTCTTGATAGACGAACTCATTGACTAGCATGCTTGGGACTGAAGGGCCGGTTACTCGATAGAACATCGTTCCAGATTTACCATCAGCCCAGCTTTCCATATCTTTGCCATGCTTTGGCCAAAAGTCTGCAGGTAAGGCCAGGACTCCGGAATACATTAAGTCTCGATCTTCCAGCACTTGGTCGTTGAAGTAATCTTCGGCAGGCAGCCCTAGTGCGCGAGCCTTAATGCGCATATTGATATCTTTGGATACCAGAACAACCTCTTGGCCTTTACGGGTCTTTTGAAGTTCACTAACTACTGCCAGGATGAGGTTGTCACCTTTGCCTTCAGGTAAGCCTTCGGGTAATGCCTGGGTAGTGAGCTTAGTTTGGAAAAAGAGGCGACCTGACACATCTTGATTGCCAAGCTTGTTGAGTGGAATGCCTTCATCTAAGGTGCCGCTAGTGCCGGCAACCAATTGATCTAAGGAGCGACTGACGGTACGAGCATTGCGAGCGACCTCAGTCATTCCTTTTTTGTGGTTATCCAATTCTTCCAGGGTCGTCATTGGTAGGAAGAGGTCGTGCTCGGAGAAGCGGAATAGCGAGCTTGGATCATGCATTAGTACGTTGGTATCTAAGACAAAGAGGCTTGGAGGACCGGTGCGAATAATGCGCTTTGGTTTCTCTGGAACACTCGCTGCTTTGTTATCGCTTCGCTCACTTCGGGCTGTTGCGGGTCTGCGATCACCTTTGATTTTCTCAAGCGCCACTTCGGCGGCAGAGAGATCTTCCTCGGCATCGGTTGCCCAATCTGGAGCGTGGCTTTCCATCACAACAGTTTTTGCTGGTGCAGGACGCTTCTTTAAATTTGGAGTGTCCTTGCTGCTAATTTTTACTTGGCCAGCAATTTGAGTTGGGATTGGGGGCAATGGCATGCAGACTCTCCTAAAAGAAAAAACCGTCAAGCGGATTGCATTGACGGTTTATAACGAAACTGGGTGTAAAACGATCTGTAAAACGGCGGGGGATGTTTACCGAGCCTGTTCTTAAATCTTCAGGCTGATGAGTCAAACGGATTGTTAGACTTTCCCGTCGTTTACGGTGCATATGAACAACTTTACCCCAAATTTTGGGCTTTGCAAGTACCCCGGATTAAATTAATTTAAAAATTATTTAGCGGCTTGAGCTGCTTGTAATACCTCTGTCACATGCCCTGGAACTTTAAGGCCGCGCCACTCTTTTACGAGCTTACCTGAAGAGTCAAAGAGGAATGTGCTGCGCTCAACCCCGCGAACCTGCTTGCCGTACATATTCTTCAGCTTCATTACGCCAAAGAGCTGACATAGGGTTTCCTCGGTATCGGCAACGAGCTCAAAAGGCAACTCCAGTTTGCTGCGGAAGTTGTCGTGTGACTTGAGACTATCTCGAGATACCCCAACGATCAGGGTATTGGCTTTAGTAAAGGCGTCAATGTTGTCCCGGAATTCACCAGACTCGGCGGTGCAGCCTGGAGTCATATCTTTTGGGTAAAAGTAGATAACCAGCTTTTTGCCTTTAGCTGAATCTGGCGTAAAAGTTAATCCCGATGTTGCTGGGATTGCGCACTGGGGCATTGGCTTACCGATTTCTACTGTCATGATGGTCTCTCTTATTTAACTTGATATCTTACGTATTCTGTTGCCACTTAAGCCGCTTGCAAAATGAGTTCGCCACTTCGATTGGGGATTTCGCCCCAAGTAACTGGCTGTACTGCTATTTTATCGAGTTGTTTAGTTGCTTCCCAGGATTGATGTAGCTCGCCCATAGTGACCAGGTCATGACCTTGATTTAGCCATCCGGCCAGCAATTGTTCAAAGGCAGGAAGCAGCTTTTGACCTTCAAGCTCAGCATGAAGTGTAAATACCTGGTCATTTGGATTGCTTTGGGTGATTTCCAAGAGTTTCTTCACGGCATCAAACTCATTAGCTCCATCAATGCCAATCAACTCATCAAAAGTCGGCAATGTCGTTGGATATTGCACATGCTTTGCTTTGCCAGAAGGTAGATCAAAGCGATAAGGCATCAAATTTGGCTTGGCTCTGCCATCGGAGGAGTATTTGATTCCCCATTGATCAAGTTGTTCAAAAGCAGTCTCATTCATTTGCCAGCCGGCGGCACCATACGTGACTGGTGGATGGCCAAAGATCTCCACAAAACGATCCCAGCTTTTTTGCATCTGCGCTTTGGTCCACTGAGCATCGCGATTGCGCACGGCATCTTGCCAAGCGACGTGATCCCAGGTGTGAATACCAGTCTCATGTCCTGCTGCATCAATCGCACGCATTTCAGCAGCAGCTTGTTTGCCAATGTCGGGTCCTGGTAAGAGGACGCCGTAGAGCAAGGTCTTAATGCCGTAGTGCTCAACAACGGAAGTGCGGCTTACTTTCTTTAGAAAGCCTGGTTTAAATACCCGCTTGAGAGCCCAACCCGTGTGGTCGGGTCCTAGGCTAAATAGGAAGGTGGCCTTCAGGCCAAAGCGCTCAAGGGCACGCGCTAGGTTGGGGACCCCTTCTTTAGTACCGCGTAAGGTATCAACATCTACTTTGAGAGCAATCTTAGCCATGAACCTCTGTACTTACTCGCTATCAACCAAGTGACGTGCTTTTTCCACATCTTCACGATAGGCTTCAAAGATATTCTTCAGCGCATCGCTCATATTGGTAGTTGGCTTCCAGCCTAATTCACTCATCGTGTTGTCAATTGCAGGAACACGGTTTTGAACGTCTTGATAACCTTCGCCGTAGTAAGCGCCAGAAGTGGTTTCTACAATCTTCACTTCATTTGCTGTCTTTGCGTATTCTGGAATGCTACGAGCAATCTCTAGCATCTGATTGGCAAGTTCGCGAATGGAGTGATTGTTCTTCGGATTGCCGATGTTGTAAATCTTGCCATTTGCAACACCATCTTTGTTATCGATGATGCGCATTAACGCGTCGATACCATCATCAACATAAGTAAAGGCACGTTTCTGTGCACCTCCATCAACCACGTTAATGGACTCACCGCGAACGATATGGCCCAGGAACTGAGTCACTACGCGAGAAGATCCCTCTTTTGGTGTGTAGATGCTATCTAAACCAGGGCCAATCCAGTTAAATGGACGGAAGAGGGTAAAGCGCAAACCTTCCATGCCGTAACCCCAAATTACGCGGTCCATCAATTGCTTAGAGCAAGCGTAGATCCAGCGCGGCTTGCTGATTGGGCCGTAAACCATATTGGATTTAGCAGGATCAAATTCACCATCTTCACACATGCCGTAGACTTCGGATGTGGATGGAAACACCAAATGCTTTTTGTATTTAACGGCTGAGCGCACGATGGGTAAGTTGGCTTCGAAGTCGAGTTCAAATACTTTTAATGGCTGCTGAACGTAAGTTGCCGGCGTCGCGATAGCTACTAAAGGCAGGATGACGTCGCACTTACGAATGTGATATTCGACCCATTCTTTATTGATGGTGATGTCACCTTCAAAGAAGTGCATGCGAGGATGATTCACTAAATCACCAAGGCGATCGTTTTGCATATCCATGCCATAGACATCCCAATCAGTTGTCTCAAGGATGCGCTTTGAGAGGTGGTGACCAATAAAGCCGTTTACGCCAAGAATGAGTACTTTTTTCATCTTTACTGCCTCGTATTTAATCTAAAGGGTGCTACTTTTAATTTGTTAGCTACTTGCTGGAAACCAGTTCAGTATCGCTACCGCTCTCTGATCGCCACAAACGCCGAATACCTGATTATCAACCACTTGGATACCAGGAGTCTGAAGATCTAGCTGCTCTGGGAATGGCCCTTCTAGGCTAGTACGAGCCACGATCCTGCGCTGACCTTGCCAGTCGGTAAAAGCCCCGGGATACGGGGGTGCAACGGCTCTAACGAGGTTATGAACCTGCTGAGCCGTCTGATGCCACAGAATTTGCCCATCCGCAGGCTTGCGACCCCCAAAATAGCTGCCCTGAGCCAGATTATTGGGTTTTCTGGGTATCCGGCCTTGAACCAGCTCCGGCAGGACCTGGTTCATCACCGTAACAGCTGCTTGACTAACTTTTCCAAAGACTTCTGTGGCGGTTTCATTGGGGCCAATAGTGACTGCAGACTGCCCCACGATATCGCCAGCGTCTGGTTTGACTTCCATGATGTGCAATGTGGCGCCAGTTTCGGTTTCTCCGTGAAGAATGGCCCAATTGACTGGAGCGCGGCCACGATACTTTGGTAGTAGTGAGCCATGCATATTTAGCGCGGCAATTTTGGCGCAGGCCAAGAGCTCAGCCGGAATCATGTGGCGATAGTAGAAAGAGAATAGGTAATCGGGCGACAGTTGCTGAATCTGTGGCACAAGCCCCATCAACTGATTTGCATTTGGGGTGATGTAAGGAATCTTTTGATCTTCACACAGTTTTGCAACGCTCCCAAACCAGACATTCTCATTAGGGTCATCTTGGTGAGTAACTACTAAATCAATCTGGATGCCTGCAGTGAGTAATGCCTTAAGGCAGTTGACGCCAACATCGTGATAAGCAAAGACGACTGCGTGCAATTATTTTTTCTCTAAAACAGTTTGCACAACATAGCGTGGACGCTCGCGAACCTGTTGGTAGATGCGGCCAATGTATTCACCGAGTAGACCAAGGCCAAATAGCATTACACCAATCAAGAAGAAGGTAAGGGCGAATAATGTAAACACGCCCTCAACCTCGGCACCTAAAACGAAGCGACGAACTAAGAGGTATATAAACAGACTGCCGGCAGCCATTGCTAGGAGCATTCCCAGGATCGAGAAAATCTGCAAGGGCATCACTGAGAATCCGGTTACTAAATCAAAGTTTAAGCGAATGAGTTGATAGAGGCTGTACTTGGATTCGCCCGCAAAACGCTCTTCGTGCTTAACGCTGATCTCTGTAGGGTTCGATGCGAATGTGTAGGCTAGCGCTGGAATAAATGTATTACTTTCGTCGCACTGACGAACGAGATCGACGATGCGACGGCTATAGCCACGTAGCATGCATCCTTGGTCAGTCATTGTGATGCGGGTAATTTTCTCGCGCAGATGATTCATTGCGCGTGAAGCAAATTTTCTAAAGAAACTATCGCGACGATCCGCGCGAATAGTGCCAACGTAGTCGTAGCCTTTGAGTAATTGATTTACCAAGGCGTCAATTTCTTCAGGGGGATTTTGTAGATCAGCATCCAAGGTGATGATGTATTCACCACGAGAGTATTCAAAGCCAGCCATGATTGCCATATGCTGACCAAAGTTGCTATGAAATAAGACTGCGCGAGTTACATCTGGACGTAGCTCAACTTGCTTGGCCAAGATGCCAGCAGAGCGATCTTTGCTGCCATCATTCACAAACACCACTTCATAGGCAATGTTACGTTTGCTCGCCATGACATCAAGCGCAGGATATAGGCGATCAAAGAGGGCTTGAAGACCATCTTCCTCGTTGTAAACGGGAATGACGATACTGAGTGTCGGATTGCAGGCTTGGGTAGCTAAATTTGCAGTCATGCTGCAATTTTGCCTGATTCCGCTCTCGATACTAGTTTTTGCGATGTTTCTTCAAAATTCCAGTCAAAGCACTAGCTATACGGCCAATATCTTCATCCGCCATGCCCGGAAAGAGGGGGAGGGTCAAAATAGAGCGACCAATACGCTTTGCTACTGGGGTGGCGTCAACTTGGTAACCCAGCTTTTGGTAAAGCGTGAATCCAGTAATGATCGGGTAATGCACGCCAGTACCAATGCCTAATTCTTTGAGTTCAGCCATTACTTGCGCGCGATCTACATTTAATTGCTCAAGCGGAAGTACGACTTGAAACATGTGCCAGTTACTTTCAGTGAAGTTTTCTACTGGCAGCTCTAAATTGAGCTTGCCCAGACCGGCGGCTTCCAGTTCGCTGCGAATGGCGGCAAAGTACTGTTTGGCTAATGCACTTCTGCGCGCCTGAAATGCTGGCAATTGTTTAAGTTGATGCAAGCCAATCACAGCATTCACATCAGTCAAATTATCTTTGCCACCTAAGACATCGACGTCCATGCCATCCAAACCTTGGCGCGTCACGCCTTGCAAGCGAAGTTTTTCAGCAAGCTGAGCTTCGTCAGCATTATTCAGAACAAGGCAGCCGCCTTCAACGGTGGATAAATTTTTATTCGCCTGAAAACTAAAACTTACGAGATCACCAATGCTGCCAATCTTTTGACCTTTCCACTGAGATCCAAATGCTTGTGCTGCATCTTCAATCACGCGTAGCCTGTGTTGCTTAGCCAAGTCATAGAGTTGATCCATGTCGACAGGAAGTCCAGCTAAATACACGGGCATGATGGCTCGCGTCTTCGGGGTAATGGCTGCAGCCAGCTTACTTAAATCAATATTGCGAGTGATGGGGTCAATGTCCACAAAGACGGGCGTTGCGCCAACACTCAGAATGACATTAGACGTAGCAACCCAGGAGATTGGAGTGGTAATGACTTCGTCACCAGAACCAATGCCAGCAACCTGAAGAGCAATTTTCATGGTGGCGGTGCCATTGGCGAAACAACGCACAGGACGACCGCCAAAGTATTCACTCAGGGTAGCTTCAAACTCCGCTAGTTTCGGTCCTGAAGTGACCCATCCAGAGCGCAACACCTCTGCAACTGCATCAATCGTTTCTTGATTGAAGTGCGGACGCGTAAAAGGAATAAAAGGCAGGGAGTTTTGGGTGACTGACATGGGGGCCTTAAGAATTTATTGTGCAGAGTTACTTTGTGATTCTGGATGTTTAACTATGACGCGCCGAGAATCTCTCCCCACCTCTTGCATTGGGATATTGAGTTTTTGTAACTCGATATATTGCTCCGGAACCATCAAGGCGTAAGCGGATTGATCTTCTTTCCAGCGCTCGATAAAAGCATCCAAGGTGGAAAGCCACAACTCAGGCTCTTGTTTCACACCAAACTCCAGTTCATCTGGGGACTCCACCATGATCATAGTCCTGCCTAAATAGAAGGGGACCGTGTGATCGAGGATTCTGACTGAATAGAAGTTCACCTTCTCTGGAATGCCTGCTTTTACTTTCTCTACCAAATCAATGCCAGATACCGCACGCCCTAGAGTCTCATGGCCAGTGCCCGCAATGATTGCGCACAGAAAAAACCCAGAGGCAAAGCTGGTGATGCTGCTCAAGCCATTGCGTTTACTTTGCGCAAACGCTAGAAGGCTAAATGAAATCAATGCGATCAGTGCCGCAATGATCCAATAGGTGTATTGCGCATAGGATTCAATTTCATCTGGTCTGGCTTGTTTGCCAACTTCACTTAAAAAGAAAAATCCAGCGCCGCCCAAGATTGCAAAGAAGAGGGCTTGTAATTTCCAAGATAACCCCATTGAGTTACTAAAGCCGAGATTGCGGTCTAAGCGATGTCCAACAAGCATTGCCAGCGCTGGAAAGACTGGGATGATGTAGCCTGGTAATTTCGATTGAGACACGCTAAAGAATCCCATGATCACGGCAAACCAGCAGGTGAGTAACCAGCCACTAGAGAACTCACGGTTACGCTCACGCCAAGCCTGAGCAAGGGCTCCAGGAGTTTGTGCAATCCATGGCAAAAAGCCCAGCAGCACTAGTGGAATGAAGTAATAAATTGGACCCGTTCTACTGTGCGCTGTTTGCGTAAAACGTTGCAAGTGCTCATGAATAAAAAAGAATTCTAGAAATTCTGGATTACGTTGTGCCACCAGAACAAACCATGGCGCAGTAATGGTTAAAAATAAAATCGTGCCACTAATGATGTGTAGGCGCTTCCAAATTTTCCAATCCCACGCAGTAATGGAATAAACAATGAAGACCATGCCGGGGATCGCAACTCCAATGACACCTTTGGATAGTGTTGCTAAGGCCATGAAGGCCCAGCAGGACCACATCCACTTTCTGGTGCCGCTCGAGTTATGAGAGGTTTGTGCCAATAAAAGACTGCAGAGTGCAGCAACTAAAAATGCCGACAATCCCATGTCTAAGGAGTTGATGTGTCCACCAATCACCCACATTGGACTGGATGCTAAAGCGATAGCGGCTAACCAACCCGCTCGTGCGCCATAGATGCGTGCGCCAGTAAATCCAATAAATACTATCGTCAGAAATCCAGTAAGCGCTGTCCATAGGCGCGCTTGCCAATCGCCGATACCAAAGAGATTAAAGGCGCTTGCGGTGGCCCAAATTTGTAATGGGGGTTTTTCAAAATACTTGTAACCGTTGTAACGTGGAGTGACCCAATCTCCAGTGACGAGCATCTCGCGAGCAATCTCGGCATAACGCCCTTCGTCAGATGGGATAAGGTGGCGGTAGTTGAGGGTGCCAAACCATAGCAAGGCGTAGATCAGGACCAGAATCAAAATCGATGCTGGATTGAGGGCGCTAGACTGCCGAATTTGGCCAAATTGCATTAGGCAGCTTCCACAATGAGGGCAAGTAGAACCCGGCGACCTTCGCCGACAAGAATGTTATAGGTACGACAAGCTGCTTGAGAATCCATCACCTCAAAGCCAATCCTGGCTTCTATGAGGGTCTTAAGTAACTCAGGCTTTGGAAAGCGCTGACGTTTACCGGTGCCGATAATGATTAATTCAGGCTTAAGAGACGCCATTTGACTGAAATCCGTAGGGCTCAGCTCTTCAAAGGACTTTACGGCCCATTCGAGGATTTCTCCGTCGGAACTCAATAAAACCGCGTGACTATAGGGGATCTTATTGATCTCGATGTAGCCGTCGCCGTAACCGGTGATCGTATTGGCTCCGGAATGGGGGTCAGATTGAAGCTTCACATGGACTCTCTGTCATAATTATGAGGATTATAGCTAGCTGTTTTTTCCTAGATTTCAAGAACTTACCCTTTAATTTATTGTGAAACCGATCCTAAAGTCCGAAAAACTCAATCACGTCTGTTACGACATTCGTGGACCCGTGCTGGAGCTCGCTCAGCGCATGGAGGAAGAGGGTCACAAAATCATCAAATTAAACATCGGTAATGTGGGTGTTTTTGGCTTTGATCCTCCAGAAGAGATTCAGTTGGACATGATTCGTAATTTGGGTAATGCCTCAGCGTACTCCGATTCCAAGGGAATCTTTGCGGCCCGTAAGGCCATCATGCAGTATTGCCAAGAAAAAGGCATCCAGGGCGTTACCTTGGATGACATCTATACCGGCAATGGCGTTTCTGAATTAATTGTCTTGGCAATGAATGCATTGCTTAACAACGGTGATGAAGTATTGGTACCAGCCCCTGACTATCCGCTATGGACAGCTGCAGTCAGTCTATCTGGCGGCACTCCAGTTCATTATTTGTGTGATGAGTCAAAAGAGTGGGCCCCAGATCTGGCGGATTTACGTAAACGAATTACTCCGCGTACCAAAGCAATTGTGGTGATTAATCCGAACAATCCAACTGGTGCCATCTATTCCAAAGAAGTGCTGACAGAGTTAACTTCAATAGCGCGTGAGCATGGCTTAATTCTTTTTGCCGATGAGATTTATGACAAGATGTTGTACGACCAAGAGAAGCATATCTCTTTGGCATCTTTATCTACCGATGTAGTCACTATCACTTTCAACGGTTTATCTAAGAACTATCGCTCTTGCGGCTACCGTGCTGGCTGGATGGTGGTCTCCGGGGATAAAGAGATGATTCGAGATTACATCGAAGGCCTCAACATGCTGTCCTCAATGCGCCTGTGCGCGAATGTGCCAGGCCAGTACGCCATTCAAACAGCGCTGGGTGGTTATCAAAGTATCAATGATTTGGTAAACGAAGGTGGACGTTTGGCTAAGCAGCGTGATCTTGCCTGGAAGCTCATTACTGAGATCCCTGGTGTGACTTGCGTCAAGCCAAAATCTGCTTTGTACTTGTTTCCAAAACTCGATCCTGAGATGTATCCAATTGAAGATGATCAGCAATTTGTGGCCGATCTTTTGAAAGAGGAAAAAGTGTTATTGGTTCAGGGCTCCGGTTTTAATTGGGGTAAGCCGGATCATTTCCGCGTAGTGTTCTTACCTCACGAAGATGTGCTGAAAGAGGCGATTGGTCGTCTGGCACGTTTTCTGGAGCGTTATCGTCAAAAACATAGTCGTAAAGCGGCTAATTCAACAGCAACAAAGGCATCATGAAACCGATTCAAGTTGGTCTATTAGGCATTGGCACCGTAGGTGGTGGCGTATTTACTGTTCTCGAACGCAACCAAGATGAGATATTGCGTCGTGCGGGTCGTGGTATTCGCATTAATACTGTTGCCGATCTGAATGTAGAGCGTGCAAAGGAATTGGTGAAAGATCACGCTCAAGTAGTGAGCGATGCTCGTGCAGTAATTAATAATCCTGAGATTGATATTGTCGTGGAATTGATCGGTGGTTACGGTATTGCTAAAGACTTAGTGCTAGAGGCAATCGCTGCTGGTAAGCATGTTGTGACAGCCAATAAAGCTTTGATCGCCGTGCATGGTAATGAGATTTTCAAAGCCGCCCATGAAAAGGGTGTGATGGTCGCATTTGAAGCAGCCGTTGCTGGCGGGATCCCCATCATCAAAGCGCTTCGCGAAGGTTTGACTGCAAACCGTATTGAGTGGATTGCCGGCATTATCAATGGCACGACCAATTTCATTCTCTCTGAGATGCGCGACAAAGGCTTAGACTTTGCGACCGTCTTAAAAGAAGCGCAGCGTTTAGGCTATGCGGAAGCAGACCCCACTTTTGATATTGAAGGTGTAGATGCTGCCCACAAAGCAACCATCATGAGTGCAATTGCATTTGGTATTCCAATGCAGTTTGAGAAAGCACACGTTGAAGGCATTACGAAGTTAGATGCGATTGATATTAAGTATGCCGAGCAGTTGGGCTATCGCATCAAGTTACTCGGTATCGCCAAGAAGACAACTACTGGTGTTGAATTGCGCGTGCACCCAACCCTCATTCCAACTAAGCGCCTGATTGCGAACGTAGAAGGCGCTATGAATGCCGTTCAAGTATTCGGTGACGCTGTAGGCACTACGCTTTACTACGGTAAGGGTGCAGGCTCAGAGCCAACCGCCTCCGCTGTGATTGCTGACTTAGTCGATATCACGCGTTTACTAGGTGCAAGCCCTGAGAATCGTGTTCCTTACTTAGCATTTCAACCTGATGCAGTGAGTGACATCACGGTGCTGCCAATGGGTGAGATCACCACTAGTTATTACCTACGTTTGCGCGTAGCAGATCAAGCTGGCGTGTTGGCTGACATCACGAAGATTTTGGCGGCTCACGGCATTTCTATTGATGCACTCTTGCAAAAAGAAGCAGACGAGGGTGAAAGCCAAACTGATTTAGTGGCGCTAACTCACGAGACCAAAGAAAAGCACATGCTGGCAGCGATTCAGGAAATTCAGAATCTGAAAACTGTTGCCGGTGAAGTGGTGAAGATCCGTTTAGAAAATCTGTCCTAATAAAAATCATGCGTTACCAATCTACTCGGGGCAATAGCCCACAGCAATCCTTTTTAGAAATCTTGCTCGGCGGATTGGCGCCAGATGGCGGTTTATATCTGCCTACCGAGTACCCACAGGTAACTAAAGAGCAGTTGGATTCTTGGCGCGGATTGTCTTATGCCGATCTCGCCTATGAAGTTTTGAGTTTGTATTGTGACGATATTCCTGAAGCAGATTTGCGTGCATTACTGCGCAAGACATATACAGAGCAGGTCTATTGCAACGGCCGCGCTGAAGATAATGCCAAAGACATCACGCCATTACATTGGTTGGGTGAAGAGCAAGGCACTCGTATTGGCTTATTGAGCCTGTCAAACGGACCAACATTGGCATTCAAAGATATGGCGATGCAGTTGCTCGGCAATCTCTTTGAATATGCGCTCAAGAAAAAAGGTCAGAAGCTCAATATTTTGGGCGCGACCTCTGGCGATACTGGAAGTGCAGCTGAATACGCCATGCGTGGTAAAGAAGGTGTGAAAGTATTTATGCTTTCACCGCGCGGCAAGATGAGCGCTTTCCAATCCGCACAGATGTATTCTTTGCAAGACCCCAACATTTTTAATTTAGCGGTTGCCGGCGTATTTGATGACTGCCAGGACATCGTAAAAGCGGTGAGTAATGACCATAGCTTTAAAGCAGACAACCAAATCGGCACTGTGAACTCGATTAACTGGGGTCGTGTAGTGGCACAAGTGGTTTACTACTTCCAAGGTTATTTGCTAGCCACTAAATCAAGCTCAGAAAAAGTCTCCTTCACCGTGCCTTCTGGCAACTTTGGCAACATTTGCGCCGGCCACATTGCCCGCATGATGGGGTTACCAATCGAGCATTTAATTGCCGCTACCAATGAGAACGATGTTCTCGATGAGTTCTTCCGCACAGGTGTTTACCGTGCGCGTAAGTCTGCAGAGACTTTGCATACTTCCAGCCCTTCTATGGATATTTCGAAGGCGAGTAATTTTGAGCGCTTTGTATTTGATCTCATGGGCAAAGACGGCAAGGTAACTGCTGATATGTTTAAACGGGTAGATGAGGCTGGTGGCTTTGACATTTCCAAAGACGCTGTCTTTAAGGAAATTGCTCGGTATGGTTTTCAATCTGGTCGTAGCACTCATGAAAACCGCCTTGAGACAATTCGCAATATTGACTCACAGTATGGCGTGATGATTGATACGCATACAGCCGATGGTGTCAAGGTTGCTCGCGAACATTTGCAGGCAGGTATACCAATGATTGTTTTGGAGACAGCCTTGCCAATTAAGTTTGAAGAAACGATTGAAGTGGCATTGGGTCGTCCTGCAGAGTGCCCAGCAGCATTTAAAGATATCAAGTCAAAGCCACAGCGCGTTGAAAATATCGATGCCGATGTCAATCAAGTCAAAAACTTCATTACTACCCACGTTAATTAACTCAGAAATAAAGCGCTATGACTAAGCCTCCGATGTTGACTGCTCAGCAGGCTTTAGATCACCTGCTGTCAAATGCAAAAGCTGTAGGTGAGAGTGAAATGGTCACGATGCAATTTGCCCTTGGCCGTGTGCTTGCGGAAAACGTGAACAGCTTGGTGGATGTACCTCCACTCGATAACACCTCAATGGATGGTTATGCGGTGCGGACTGCGGATACACAAACCCCGGGAAGCCTCCTCAAGATTGCACAACGCATTCCGGCGGGATCAGTGGGTACTCAGTTGGAGCCAGGCACTGCCGCCAGAATCTTCACCGGGGCTCCAGTTCCTCCAGGTGCTGATGCTGTTGTCATGCAAGAGGATTGTGCGATCCCAGAGAGTTCAGGTGATCAAGTGCGAGTCAATATCGCCCCAACATCGGGTCAATGGATTCGTCGAAGAGGTGAAGACCTGACTGCTGGCAAAGTTGCCCTTAATGCAGGCACTTTTTTGCGTCCACAAGAATTAGGTGTTGCAGCTTCTGCTGGCCTTACGCATTTAAATGTCAAGCGCAAGGTTAGGGTTGCGGCATTTTTCACTGGCGATGAGCTTTCTCTACCAGGTGAGCCGCTCAAACCAGGTGGTATCTACAACTCCAATCGCGATACTTTGTTAGCGTGTATTAAATCCTTGGGGTGTGATGCTACTGACTTTGGAATCGTTCCCGATAGTCTTGAGGCTACTAAAGAAACACTTCGCAAAGCCAGCAAAGATCATGATCTGATTATTACTTCTGGCGGGGTGTCAGTTGGCGAAGAGGACCACATCAAACCAGCGGTGACTGCTGAGGGTAGGTTAGATCTCTGGCAGATTGCGATCAAGCCTGGTAAGCCCTTGGCTTTTGGTGCTGTACGCAATTCAAGCGAGAGCAAGGATGGTGAAACTTGGTTTATTGGACTTCCTGGCAATCCAGTTTCTAGCTTTGTGACATTCCTCCTATTTGTACGACCATTTATTCTGAAGTTACAAGGACGACATACAGGAATGCCTCAGTCTTACCCAATGCGAGCTGACTTTGATTGGCTCAAGGGTGATCGTCGCAATGAATTTCTGCGTGTCAAAATCAACGCGCAGGGTGGTTTAGATCTATTTCCCAATCAAAGCTCTGGCGTACTTACAAGCGCTTCATGGGGTGATGGATTAGTAGATTGTCCGCCGGGCCAGGCATTCAAGGCTGGTGATATGGTGAAGTACATTCCATTTAATGCGCTACTCTCCTAATCGTATTACGATTCCCTTATGAAACTTGAATTACGATTCTTTGCCTCCTTGAGAGAGGGTCTTGGACTTGCTCGTGAGAGTGTTACTACGCCTTCCGAGGTGAAAACCATTGCTGATTTAAGAAGCTATCTTGCTCAGCGCGGAAATCCTTGGGCTGAAGTATTAGCTAGTGCCAAAGTAATTCGTTGCGCCTTAAATCAAGAGATGGTGGCTGATTCCACTCCGCTAGTAGATGGCGCTGAAGTGGCATTCTTTCCCCCAGTTACTGGCGGCTAATATGCAGCATGATTTCATTCGCGTTCAAGAGGCGGACTTCGATCTCACAACTGAAGTAAAAACGCTTCGTAAGAATGATCCTCGAGTTGGTGCGGTGGTAACTTTTGTGGGCACCGTCAGAGATATAAATGATGGCAGTCAAGTCAAGGGCATGACGCTGGAGCACTACCCCGGGATGACAGAAAAGTCCCTGGAAGAAATCATCAAGCAAGCCAGAGGCCGTTGGGATCTTTATAAAACATTGGTCATCCATCGAGTGGGGCCACTGTTGCCTGAAGATCAAATTGTTTTAGTGGCAGTAACTAGCGCTCACAGAGGTGAAGCATTTGCTGCTTGTGAGTTCATCATGGACTACCTAAAGACAGCAGCACCTTTTTGGAAAAAAGAAGAAACTCCAGAAGGTAGCAAATGGGTTGATGCCCGCGTGACTGACGATGCCGCAATGGCGCGCTGGAAAAAGAACTAAGCCTCAATTTTTGATTAGGCCATGCCTCTATTAGGAAGAGTTAGATGAAAAAGATATTTATCCTTTTGCTCAGTGGTATTGCTCTGACCGTCTGCGCTGCTGAACGTCCAATCGTGCAACTTGAAAATGGACGGCTTCAGGGGGCTATTGAGTACAAAATGCAGGCCTTTAAGAACATTCCTTATGCAGCCCCACCAGTTGGCGAGCTTAGATGGAGACCGCCACAGCCCGCAATAGCTTGGACTGGCGTACGAGATGCCAGTAAATTTGGGGCTTCATGCCCTCAGCCTTTTATTAAGAATCTGAGTGCGGGCCTTGTACTTCCCGGTAGTGAAGATTGCCTCAAGCTCAACGTCTATTTGCCAGAAAAAGCCAATAAGAACATGCCGGTAATGGTCTGGTTTCATGGTGGAGGCTTATTTGTTGATGGGGCCAGTGATCCACAGTTCACCCCAATTAATTTGGTGAAAAATGGAGTCGTCGTGGTAACGGTTGATTACCGTTTGGGTTCGCTCGGATTCTTTGCGCCTAAAGAGCTAATAGAGGAAGCGAAAGCCAAGGGTGAGCCAGTAGGTAACTACGGCACCATGGATCAAATCGCTTCACTTAAGTGGGTTAAAAATAATATTTCTGCATTTGGTGGAGATCCCAATAATGTGACAATCTTTGGACAGTCTGCGGGTGGACGTAGTGTGACTTGGTTAATGGTCTCTGATGCAGCCAAAGGTTTGTTCCACAAAGCAATTGCACAGAGCGCACAACAGAGTCCCTTGCGTGGCATGACTGAGAAACGTTTGGGCCTGACTCCTGAGGTTGATGTGGATGCTAAATATATGGCCGCTCTGGGAGTCACAACATTGGCGGAGTTAAGAAAGCTGCCTGTAGATAAGCTCATACTCAACGGGGCGGCATTCTATGCAGGTGAGTTTGGTGGACCCTTTATTGATGGTCAGATCATTAAAGGTGACCCAATTCCTTTGTTCGCAGCAGGTAAGCAGGCAAAAGTGCCCTTCATGATTGGTACGAACTCGTTTGATTCAGACTTTATGTTGCCTGGCGAGCCTTCGTTAAATGTATTTATGAAGCAAGTGCATGAAGATCCAAAAATTATTGAGAAGCTTTATTCCAATGTTAAAGACAAATGCATTTTGAATTCGTTTGTAATTCAGGACCTCATGTATCGGGCTAGTACTAAGTTATTGGCAGACAGTATGAATGGAGTAGCTCCAGGCTATGCTTATTACTATGACTATCTAACAAAAAATATTCGGCCTGCTTTCCCGGGGTCGCCGCACACTTTTGAAATTACTTATGTATTCGGTAGTCTGGCATTGATGCCTCAGGCTCCAAAAGAGGTTGAGTCGGGGGATCAGTGCGCAAGAATTGAAAAAGACATTGCTACCTTTAAACAAAAACACGTATGGCCAAAAGATTGGTACCCAATCGTAGATAAGAATAGCCCCCAAGATCAAGCCATCACCAAGAGAATGTCTGACAGCTGGGCTGCATTTGCCAAAACTGGTAATCCTAATGTGAGTGGTCAGGCAAACTGGCCAGCCTACAACCTGAATGCAGATGTGATGAGAAATTACTCTGATGGGTCAGAAACTATAACTGGCTTACTGAAGGAACGGGTGGCATACCAAATGCTTCATTTGCGGGAAATCTATGCCCTAGAGCGCCTTAAAGACGCCTTTTAAATTTCCAGTAGGCGTGTGATGAACCACCCTGGGGGGTGGCCTCTCTATTGCCATTCATATTTGAGGAAGTACTTTTCGAAAGGTCAGATTAATTCGGGCGCCTGTAGCAGTTTTCGTCTTGAGAAGACTGTGATGCCAATGCTCTTGAGTGGGCGGATGCATGATGAGTAGGCTGCCATGCTCCAGAAATACCGAGTTAACAGTTTTGTCCTGCTTATGTCGAAAGGCAAACTTACGTCGAGCACCTAAGCTGACTGATGCGATAGGATTTTTACAGTCCAACTCTCTCTCATCGTCACTGTGCCAGCCCATTCCCTCAGCTCCGCTGTGATACAGATTGAGCAAGCAAGAGTTGTAGGGGTGGCCAGTAAATTCTTCAAGCTGATGCTTCATTTGCAACAACTCATCAGTCCAGGCCTGAGGCTTTTTTTGAACTCCAGAGTAGGTGTATGTGCACTCAGGGTCGCCCACCCAGGCAACTTTTCTTGCCGTCCTTACTAGCTTGCCAAACATCCTGATCTGATCTGCTTCCCAGTGAAGAGAGTTCATCAGGCTTTTATATAGATGATCAGATTGATCCGGATCATAAAAATGATTGAAATATTCAGTTCGCCCATCCTTTTCCAACAAGCATATTGGATTAAATAAGTTGGATTGCTTGAATAAGGGGTTTTGCATGCTTGGAAAACTCGGTTGGGTGTGTACGCGATTACGATAAAAACCCTAGAATAGACTTCATTATGAATTGTTTGGAACAAATGGGTTAATCATGAAAGCGCCAGATAAACGTTGCTGCGGCTCAGGGGTATGCATTATTAATGAAGCAGGAGAGTGCTGGTGCGGACAAGTTTGGGATGGCGAGAAAATGAGCGCGCCACCCCTGACCCCAGCGGGTGGTAATCCCTCGAATCCGATTTCCGACCCTCAAAAAAATTGTTCACAATGAAGATCTGGAAGATGAGGCGAAATTGCGCGCTGACCCCAGGTCAGCTGCTCAAGTTTTATATCGCTCTGATTTGTCTTTCTCTAACTGTTGCTACTGGCTTTCTGTTGGCCGGCGTAAAAATCATCCTCATCTTCACAGCGATTGAGTTGACCGCCGTCACTGCTGGTTTTTTGATTTATTGTCGACATGCCTTAGATTTTGAGGAGATTGAAATTAGTGACACCCGCCTAATTGTGAGGAAATTTATCGCCTACAAAGAGACGGTGTTTGAATTTAATACTCGCTGGGCGAGGATTTCCTCGCCGCAAGAAACTGAAAAAGTTTTTCTTATTGAGGAGGCCGGTCAAAGCGTACAGATTGGTCAGTTTTTAAGGCCGGAGCAATTTAAAAGACTTGTCTCTGAGCTTAGATCCTGCTTGGGCTGATTACCGGGGTCGTGGAACGTGATGTAGATTGCGGGAAGTTTTTACGAAGTAAGTGATTCATTTAATGCTTAAGAATCCTGTGTAAATGGCGCCAATCTTTTTAGACTTTAAAAAACCCGAGCTTTTCTGATCTAGGCAACTTCTTTAACCTGGCCTCTGCCTTGGAGGCTTCAGATCGATCGGGGTGCTCTTGGGTGGCCAAAAGGATGACTGGTCTGCGAGCCCTCGTATATCGAGCACCATCCCCTGAATTATGGGCTGCCAAACGATGCTCTAGCCGATTGGTAATACCAGCGTAATAGCTGCCATCAGAACATTCTAAGAGGTAAACAAGCCAGGTCAAAATAGGTGTAAATTCGCTTAAAAAGGGGTTCAAAACACTTGAAATTGCGAAGAATGCCCCTATATTCTATAGATAGAAATATATAAAAATAGATAGAGTTGATAGGACCTACCAAATGAGAATAGATAAATTAACTACTAAATTTCAAGAGGCGCTTAGCGAGGCGCAAAGTCTTGCCTTGGCCAAAGACAATCAATACATTGAGCCTGCCCACTTACTCCTAGCCATGTTGCGCGATTCCGATGGTGGCGCTAAGAGTTTGTTAACCCGTGCTGGCGTTAATGTGCCTGGTCTTGAGAAGGCAACTGAGAAGCTGATTGGCAATCTCCCGGAAGTGCAGGGCACAAGCGGCGAGGTTCAAGTTGGTCGCGATTTAAGTAACTGGCTCAACTTATGTGAAAAAGAAGCTAATAAGCGTAATGATCAGTTTATCGCTGGTGAGTTGTTTTTGCTGGTGGTGGCAGATGATAAGGGCGAGCTAGGCAAGATTGCTCGTGAGAATGGTTTAAATCGTAAATCGTTAGAGGCGGCTATTGATTTAGTGCGCGGAGGAGAATCAGTGAATAGTGCAGATGCTGAAG
>ERZ650303.117-NODE-117-length-21624-cov-4.892299_pt1 | contig 21624 bp, 34 predicted proteins | sample MGYA00376239_ERZ650303 | MGnify/ENA primary metagenome ERZ650303 (study PRJEB26733, sample SAMN07839262) | wastewater metagenome | biome: small river; feature: stream; material: water | place: USA: North Carolina | collected 2016-04-05 ... | reverse complement strand
AGTTATCCACCGTTTCGTGATCGATCATCACCGCACCCGCAGAAAAGCAACAACCGCCACGATCGCGACGATAGCCCCGACCGCCATAACCGTGTTCGTTGTCGTGGAAGTAGAATCGGGGATCGTCGGCGGTTTGTAGTAAACGATCTGCGGCTGCGGTGCTTGTTGAACCGGAGCCGGCGCAAACAGATTCACCGCCTGCTGTTGCTCGATCGCCGCCTGCTGTGTCCAATATGCCACGTCGTTCTGAGCGTCCGCCAAATCCTTAGCATACGCCTTCGGAAATAGCGGATTCGTCTTGCCGAGCAAAGCCGCAAGCCGTCGCTGAGAGCGTTCGAGGTTTTCCTGTGCAGACTTCACGAACGCCCCTTATCGCCGCCGACCTTATCCTGGCCGACCTTACTTCTTCCCCGATGACGCCGTGACCGCCGCTAGCGCCAGGACGCCGCCGACACCGAGGACCGCCCACGGCACCCAGGAACTAACCGAAGACGACGAAGACGACACGTCTACGGGAGCATTCGGGACGCCCTGATTGAGCAGCGTCGAGAACGCCTGTTGCTGCTGCTGCAGAGACGCGATTTCGGCCGTTAGCTGGGCGCGTTTGACCGGGTCGCGGGTAGCCGCTAGCTGCTGCTGCTTGCGTGCGATCTGGCCGGCCATAATCGCCGCCGAGTTTCGCCGACCCTGCGAGATTTCCTGAATGCCCGTTTGAATCAGCGGCATGAAGGTTTGAACGGCTTGCGATGCGTTCGTCCAGAAGTCTCCAGCGATGCCAGGAAGAAAGCTGGACCGTGACCCGCCTGCGTTATCCCATTCAATATTTGCTATCCGCTGCGCTTGCGCAGGAATTGCGGGATATTCGGCTTGCGTAATCCGTTCAGCGTTTCCCATGAATATTTGCGCTTGAATCTCTGCGCCGGGCGCCGCAGTCAGCACCTTATAATTTTTGCGCAGCGCAGAGAATGGGCCGGACATAATCCATACGTCGCCGTTATCCCACAAGTAGTAAAGAACGCCCTTAATTTTGTAGTATCCAGGCGAATTTGACGGATATATAAACGCACTGGCCGACCTACCTGACGAACTGCTGTTTGACGAGCCGGTAACGACTTGCGCCTGTCCACGCCGGATCTTATCCAGAACGTTATTCGCACTCGCAGACCCGGCAGCATACGTCACGCCAACAGACGGTCCGTCGATCACGTCAACCGAACCGTCCGCATTTGGGCTATACGTCGTGTTACCGATCTTGTAAAACGTGATGTCGAGGACACGCGTAGCTTCCCCAAGTGTACCGAACGCCATCGCTCACTCCCCGCCGGAGTCGTCTTCCGGCTCCGAAGCATAGCGGGACTTGGCCGACTTTGAACCCGACTTCTTGCCCTTGCGCTTCGTCCAGTAATAGTACCCGCCAGCCGCCGCAGCCACAAGCACCAGGCCACCGAGAATCTTCGTCCAGGTGATCCCGCCACCGCCCTGAGCCTGAGCCGCCATCTTCGCCTGCGCTTCAGGGTCGCCGGCCGCCGCAGCCTGAGCGGTCGCCGGGTCCGTGGTCCACCAGAACGCCGGAGCAATCGCGGTGTAGGGCGGGACGTAGCCAGGTGTCGACGTCGGGGTACGAACGGTCGTCACGTTCGCTGGACGGTAGCCCTGCGCGACCTTCTGAACGCCCGACTGGTACGTGTTCATCGCGGCCGGTGTGGCGTAGGTGACCTGCTGAACCGGGCCGGCCGCCACAGAAGCCTGTCGAGCCCCGCGACCGCCACCGCCACCGCCGTACATGTCACCCAACCCGCCGATGTCGCCATAGGTCTGTGCTGCGTAGTCCATGTTCCCCATCCTCGTCTGTTGCGCAGGAGGCGAGCCAGGACCGCCGAACCCGAGAGCTTGCGCGAGCTGCGGATCGTTCACATAATGCGAACCGCCGCTCTGTAGCTGCGCGTTTTCGTCGTTGCTACCGAACATCAGCGGTCTCCCTTGCTCTTTTTGCCTTTCTTGCCTTTCTTAGAGGCGAAGTAGGCGATCCCGAGAACAGCCGCGCCGCCCGCGATAACGATCGGCCACGTCGACGAGGTCTGATCCGTGCCCTGGTCCATATAGCCCTGGTCAACCGGCGGCGCGGCCGACTGATCCAGCGGAACGAGGTTGCCGTTTGCGTCTGGTGTCATGTAGCTAGCGGCGAAGTCCGAAATAGCTTGCAACGCTGGGTCAAGCGCGCTTGTGGTTGCCGGTGCCGCCGGAGTCGCGATTCGCGCCGCGCGCGCGTTTGCTACGACATTCTTACGCGCCTGGATCTGAGCTACGACATCCGCGTGCGACTGAACCCGCGCATCCTTACGCCCCTGAATGCCTTCCGTCCTGGCGGTCTTGCGCTTCTGAATGGCCTTCTGCCGAATCAGTGCGCCTTCGTCACCGCCGCGTGCGTTGTAGATGCCTTTCCCGGCTGAAGCTACCCAGGTGAACGGGGCAAAGACGATCTCCCACCACTGGAGCTTTTCCTTCCCGGTGTCCGTCGCCCCATAGCCGCCGTAGCTCCGCCGCCCATAGACCGTGGCAGGTCGCCCGAACGCACCTGAGAACCCGGCGCCGGCCATCGAGCCCGAATGCCCGTAGCCCGCCACCGTGCCCATTGGAGCGCCGGCCGGACCGATCCCGCCGTTGGTCACGAACGAAGACCCGCCCTGAAACTGAGCAATGGGAACCGGCCCCATCATCTTCTCGTTGTTCCAGAGCGTACCGCCGGCCGTCACATTCGGCATCGGCCCGATGACGGACGGACGCAGATAGTTCGCGGTGGAGAATGCCCCACCCGGCGACCCCAGCGGCGCGTTGTTGTTTCCGAACATCGGGGACTCCAGAGGACCGGGATCAGTGAGACTTCGCGCCAGTGATCACGAGGTAGCCGATCGCAGCGACGGCCGCGACCTTCAGGAACTTTACGATTGGGGACGGACGGGCCGCAGCTTCCTGAGCCGCCCGCTTCTGCGCCTGAGCGACCGCGAGCTTCGTCTGCAGTTCGTCCGCCTGGTTGCGCGCCGCCGCGAGTTGCGGGTGCGCGGGACGGTTGACGGGGTAATAGACGTAGCTGGTATCCGTCAGCGTGGAATCGCCGAATGCGCCGAGTGTGCCAAACATTTAGGGTGCCTCATGTGGACGTGGACAAAGACCGGCCGCAACCGCCATTGCCCCGAGTTGACAAGCGAAGTTGTTAAGCAGCAGCGGATTACCGTCCTGCGCTGCCTCGAACGCCTTACGGTAGACCTGCTGAACCATCGGCTCAGGCTTATACCAATTCGACGACGTGCGCCGGGTCTCGCCCTGTTCAGACTCACAGAGATCGTCGATACCCTTAACGAATTTCTCCATGAAATGCATAAAGCCGGGATCCTTTAGCTTAGCTGCATACACGCCTACGTCCCTTGCGCCGTGTCCGCCGTTTGCGTCATGCATCCAGCGCCCGAGATTAACAACGCGCTGGATTCGGCCGGGCTCAACATTCACATTTTCAGCCATGATGATCGCGGTCATTTGTGCTTCCTTTTCGAGATTGCGTTTACGGCGTAGGGGACAGCGATAGCGATGATGATGCCCTGCGTTAGAGCGTTCACCAGATCCTTCCAGTCGATATAGGAATAGGCGGTTTTCAGCGTTTCGTAAAAGAATGAACGCTGAGGCGGCACCGGGATTCCGACGTCGACAGGATTCTGAACCGGTCCTAGCTGTGTCGGCTGAACATTGCCCTGCACGTTGTTGAACAACGCGTTAGGAGATACCAACGCCGCGACGTTCGGATCACCGTAGCCGGCCATTCGACCCATAGGACCGAGCGACCCGACCTTATGACCCTGGCCGCCGCCGAGATCGACGCTCTGCGCTGCGTGGCCGGGAAGCCCGCGATCTACGACATCATAGCCGAGCGGAATACCCCGGATCGTCGGTTCGGCCGCACACCACGTCTTCGGCTCGAACGGAGGCCAGCCGAGATAGACGTAAATGTGGAACATATCGGCACCGGTCGGCCAGCGCTGACCTTCGACCCACCTGACCATCCGGCCGCTCGGTAGCTTACCTGCGAGCGCGAATTTCCACGGCAGACTTACGCTTTCCGCCATAGTCGCCATAAGCAGCGCCAGGTCGTCGCAGTCGCCTGTACGTTCACGAATCGTCACCCACGGCGATTGAATCTGCTCGCCGGGCTCGTTCGTGTAGTAGCAAGCGTTCTGAGCGAAGCTATGGATCGCCGCCGCCTGGGCCGCAAAGTCCCGCGGCTGGCAACCGGCCGCAGACAGCATCTTCGACACGTACCAGCGCATCTCAGGATCGCCGCCGTAGCCTTCCGCGAGCTGGCGCAGCGTGGCCGTCTTCCGCATGTCGTTCATGCGGAACCAGCCTTCGAAATGGTAGGTCTTCCCTACGGTCCGGTCTTCCCCGTGCAAAAGATCAACCTCCCCGACACCGAACCGGTTATGGCTCAGTGCGGTGATCGGGTCTCGGTACGGCTTGGGCTGCGGCTTCATGGTGACAGACTACCCCGCCGCAGGGAGCGAGCAAGCGGCCGGCTACCCGAGAACGCCCGAGAACGACCGGCGACCCCTTGACCCCTTGACAATGACCTGAGCCGAAAGGAGCGAACCATGGCCCCCTCACGATTCCACCAGGCGCCCGGCCGTAAACCTCGCACGTTTGAGGCTAGCGTCTGCACGGGCGTCGTCCTCGATAGCACACACGCACGCCCGATCCGCCCGTGCTCGCGCCACGTCCTCGACGGCGACAGCGACCTGTGCGAAGTCCACCGCCGCCAGGAAGCCCTTCAGCGGACGTTGCTAGCGATGCTCGTCCCCGAATGGCGTGAGGTGCAGACGATCGGCGGGTCGACCAAGCGGACGATGAGCCCGAAGAAACGCACGAGACGGGACAGCGCCACCGAAACCCTGGCCGCTCTGATCCCCGTCCCTGACGCCTTGGAAACCCCCGACGTCATCGCTCCAGCCGCTCCAGCATCTCAGCGAACACCGGCCGCACGTCCTCAACGCCCGCCCCGTCCGCCAGCATCCCGATCGGAGCCTGCGGCAGCTCCGACGCCAAGCGCGGGATCGCCAGCCCCTTCGACTCCGCCAGCGCCCGTACCCGCGGCTGGTCGATCAACGGCGCCGCCTGCAGCACCGACCGCCACAACCCAGCCGCGTCCGACTCCGTCCACATCGGCAGAAAGTGACACGTATGCTGCGGCGCGTCTGCGGTTCCTGGGAAAGACACCGCCGAAGTAGCCGAAGAAGCGCCCATCACCGCTGCCGTAGCCACAGACGGGGTATGGTCGACCGTGACAACGCCCGCGAGCCCAAGATGCTGGACGCGGTACGAAATCATGCTGGCTTCCTGGTAGGTCAACGTAAAGAACGCGATCGTGTCGTCGTCGAGGTAGTCAGATCGTGCGGGGATCGCAGCCTGAAGCACCGACAACACAGCCCGGTAGCCGTCGTGAGCCTTAACGCAGGTCATGAAGACGGACGCCGGATCCGAAGTAGGGAGAGCAGACGCGGACTTCTTCACGACCATGCGCAGCGTCATAGCCACGACCATGTTCCGCTCAGCCTGCCGGCCGGCAGCGTCGAGCAAGGTTGCGCGTGTTTCGATGACCTGCATCGGCGTGGCGAACATCCCATTGACTAACAAATGCCCGTCCTGCACCGCCGTCTGGATATCTTGGGTTGCAGGGACGCCGACCAGGACTGAATACTCGTCGGGATCGTGGCCTTGTGCTTCGATCTGCGTGCGCTCGAATGCCGTGAGACGCTCGGAGATCGCGAAACGGACGTCGGGGGTGGTCATGTGTTGTCGCCGAATGCCGCCATACCCGCCCACGCGCCGGTCGACGCCGATTTTGCATTCAGCATCGCGGCGGCTGCGTCCATCAACGCCCATGCCTCCTCACCGCAAGTCTCAACCACGCTAGCGGCAGGCGGCCAGGAGACCGCCCCCGTAGCGACCGCAACCGCAGTAGCCAGGTCTACGCCGTCGAGGTTGCCGTGGATCTCAATGCCGTCCTGAACGCTGACCTGACTAGCGCCGAGGTTTCTATGAACGCCGTCACAAGGCATAACGCCAAGGCCATACGCGACAGGCGCCATGTTGTTCGGCGGGGCATCGGCCGGCGCATAACCTGCGGACGGCTTATGCGTAAAAGCAGCGAGTAGCCGATGCGATTCGGTCGCAGCTTTGGTCACCCGCGCCAGCTTCTTCCGCAGCTTCGTGTTCTCGGCGCGCAGTTTGTCGTTCTCGCACTTCATCCCGGCCATACCGTCGTTGGCATCGGCGAGAGCATGAGCAAACGATCGAAGTTCGATGACGTACTTCTTTTCCGACTCTTGAACCGACGCCAGCAGATCGGCGATCAGGTCAACAGGTGATTTCGTCTTTCGGGTCATTCTGTTTCTCCTTCTTTGTTATACCAGTCGAACGAGTAGCCGAGCCTATGCGTAAGATAGCGTGTACCGACATACGGCGACAAGCGCAACCATCTAACTCCAACGTGCGCCCATTTATATTTCGGCGGCACATCGGACCCGCATTGCGCGCAGCGTGTAGGTATTGTCGGGTCGAACGCGCTGACGTAATCGACGCTCATGAACACGTAGGTATGGCAACCGCACGCGCATGTCTCAGCAAGATTTGGCGGGCGCTCCTTATCATACGCATTCCACGGCGCTTCGATAACCTCAAACGTGTCCGCCGGAGCTTCACCACGTCGCCATGCATCGACTAGTTCGGAGTCCAATGCATAAAGGTTCATACCATATGCGCATGTATCAGCCGGTGACGCCGGTTTGCCGTAGAATTCTAGCGTGTGCGCGTCAAACCTAACGTTTTTATGCGTAGGCTGTGTCGCAGACGCATAAATACCGTCGCTCACCGCCCCTACGAAATGCGGCGACCCCATAGGCACCAGTTTATCCGCCTCATGCGCGCGCAGCATTTCACGAACGTTATCGGGGAGCGTCATAGCTATTCGTCCTCCTCTTCTTCGTATTCGTATTCTTCATCCAAGATAGCGCGCGCCAGATCCGCCGCCATATCTTCCAGGTGGACGTCAGGCACAGGCAAAAGATCGCCGTTATACTTGTGGATCATGGTGCCGACAATCCCCTTGTTTCCGCGGGTATCGAACAGGTCCGTCAGCTCGGAGATCGCTTTGACGTGCAGATATCGAGCCGCGTTACCATCCCGGCCGGTATTCCGAAGCAGGATGAACCCCGGAATATCAGGAAGGTCGCGCTTATCCACCGACCCCCGGCTCATGTTGTCACGCCGAGAAACTTCAACAGCTTCGGTGTAGACGGCGGCGCGATATGGTAGGTATTCGAAACCGTCACAGTCTCGGCCATGTCGCCGAAATCTTCCTGTAGCGCCTCGAATTCCGCAACCAGCGCCGTAAACTCGGGAGTCGGTTCCGTCTCGCCGGCTTCCTGCGCGGCTGCAGCGGCCGTCTGTAGCGCTCGTTCGAGCTGCTGCAGGCGGTTGAGCGTCGGCGCGTAGTCAGGGTTCGCGGTCCGGTAGGTGACTTTGACTTCCGACCAGTTCAACGGCAGATCGTGATCCTCGTCATCCTCGTACTCGACGAGAGGGACAGGGTCGCCACCGGAACGGTCACAGCTAACGTACTTCATTTGGATGCCTCGTTGGGAAAGGGAACATAACCAGGGATGCCAGAGATATCGGGGATCGTGTATGCGCTCGGGTTGTCGAACGGATTCATGGTCGCGACGTCGACACCTTCGATAGAGAACGCGGGCGGCGGCTGGCGTGGAGATGCGCCCGAAGTCAGAATGGGAACGCTGCCGCCGCCCTCGTCAGGTCGATTATCACCCGTCGCGGGGCGGTTGTCAAGGGTCGCGGCCGGCGGTGGTGCAGAGAACCAGGCGAGATCCGGACCGTCGTCGCCGTCGTCGAGCACCGACTTCGGCTTGGCGACTTCCAGAAACCGGCCGTACTCGCCGACCGGACGAAACACCGGGTAAATCACGCCGCCGTCCGCATCGCGTTCAAACAGGCCCGTGTTCGTCGCCAACGCTATTACTTGTTGAGCCGTCGTGTGTGCTTCCTGGCCCGACCGCTCCCATTGCGTGCCGGCCGTGGCCCACTCGACGATCGGAGCCAGCATCCCGATCTCGTTGATAGCGTTGAACAAGGCGGGACCGTGACCTTCCATCGCCGCCTGTTCGAACTTGGCATAGCGCGAATCAGAATGTGTGCGCAGGAACAGACGGACTAGCTTCTGCGCCGTGATGACGTTGTAGGAGTGCGGGTCAGACATTGTACGTTTCCTTCTGCTTAACTTCGAGTGTGGTGGTATAGAAACTGACGAGATCCGCAGACGCCCCGGCATCCGTAAGCGCCTGAATAGCCGCGGTGCGGAAGTCTGCGAGGTAGGTGGGCGATGCGTAGTCCAGGCCCGAAGCATACGCCACCGCAGCAACCGCATTTGCGAGCAGTCCGATGTTTGCCCGCTGGTCTTTCTTCGGCACCTTCGCTAGCGCCGCTACGAATGCATGAAGTTCTGCGCGTTATGCCTATCCGGTTGGGTCAAGTAGCTTTCACTTCTTCGCTCCGGGAACGCGCAGCAGGCCGCACGCTTTATTTTTGGCACGAGTCGCACCATCAACCGGCGGCGGTGTGCGCGGTCCCTTAAACTCCGCCACATAAACGTTATGCGCGTTGTAGACTGTGTAGACGCCTGACGACCAACTAAGTGTGCCGTAGAACCTGTCTTTTTCGTAAATGCGCCACCGTGGTACTAGCACATATGCGGTCATGCCATCATCGCTCCATGTTCTGCGAGCTACGACGGTCATTAGCGCGGTGTCAAACACTTCCGACAAAACGCGACCTTCAACGTTGAACAGGGACATGGCGATTTCTCTCAATTGGGTTTGCGTAGCGGTGTAGGGGGAAGGGGTAGCGATGGTTGTCATATGCCTATCCGGTTGTCTCAAGTAGGTGCGGCGATATGCCATCCGTGCATCGCGATTAGGTGCTCTACCTCGCGGCGGTTTTTACCGGACAGCACTTTCAGTTTCGTTTTTGTAGTACGCTTTACGTCTCGCTGCCCATCAGCTACGCCGTCGTGTGTAGTAAAATGCACGATAAGGTCTTGTGTTATTCTCACACGGCCTTCTTTGCACCTGACAGTCCAGTATATATGCCGTGTAAATGCCATAGGAACGTCCGCATCCTCGTGTATTGTCGACGCTTCGGCGTCGCGAGGTATGATAGACTCTATGGCTTTGATGTCCGCAAAGACATCGTCAACGTTCGCGGCACCTTCATCGGCGTTTACTTGATCCAACCGGATAGGCATACTGAACCTCCTTTGTTCCTGCGTTATTTAACCCTACCGGATCAACCCCTAGGAATGTCCATCGGGATCATACCAGACGAGTCGACCATATTGACGACGTCTTCAATCATCTTCGCAGTTGCGCCGGCTTCACGTAGCGCGCCGCGGATTGAAACGGCCTTCATGTAGTGACTGACAGGCTCGATACCAGTCGACATAACCCACGACACAAACGCAGCCTGCCACGTCTCGGTGGGGATGGCTTCGAGCTGCTCGACGAACCGGACGCACGCCTGCCTCATGGCTCCGAGGTCATAAGGCGCGGGCGGCGGCGGGGCCTGAAACTGTGGCTGCTGTGGCGGCTGGTAACCCTGGACCGGTCCGCCGAACCCCTGCTGAGCCTGGACCGGGTACATGGAACCAGGAGCGGCCGGCTGGAGCGTCTGACCCATCGAGTGCTGCGGGTAGAACTGCGTCGTCTGGCCCATCGCGACCGCCATAGCCGGGTCCATGCCCGGGTCCGCGGCCCACTGAGGACCGGCGAGCTGCGGCGGCGCAGGCGGCTGGATCTGCGGCGGCGGACCGGGCGGGGCCTGCTTTTGCGCCTGCGCCGCCTGCAGAGCCGCAAGCTGCGCCCGGGTGATCATGCGCGTGGAACCATCGGTCATCGGAACCGGAACCATGGCGTTCGGATCCTCGTCGTCCTCGTCATCGTCGTCCGGAAGCGCGCCATTCGAAATATTGACGGTCTTAACGACTTCCTTAACGAGCCCAACGCCCTCTTTGATAAGGTCGGTCCAGCCGGAGGTTGTCTTTGTCATCGCACCCTGTATGATCTCGACCGGGTCAAATCCGAGCTTCGTAGCCGCGCCGAAGATCGTGGTTGCCATAGCGATTGTGGCACCAAGCGGGTTTTCCTTCTGATCCCGTATCTTCTCAATCGCTTCCCGGCGCTCACGTTCATCCGCACGCGCCTCTGCCCGATGCTTCTCCATCATCTCATCGTGCTTACGTTGACGGTCGGCGTCTTCCTGGCGAATGCGATCACGCTCGGCTTCCAGCTTCATGTTGTTTTCGATACGCAGCCGTTCGCGCTCTTCCATATCCAAGCGCTCGCGATCGGACCGCTCCTTTAGCGCCATCCGCTCTTCTTCGATACGCAATTTCGCCCGTTCACGCTCGGCCGCTAGCTCGTCCTGCATACGCTGCCTGGCGATATCCGCCTCTGCCTTCAGTCGGGCCAGGTCCGCATCTGCACGGCGCCGGTCAGCCTCTGTACGCGCTGCCGCTTCCTGCTCGGCCATCTTGCTCGCCATCATCATGCGTTCCATAAAGGTCGCGTTCTGTGCTTCGAGTGTGGCGTACATGTTCTGCGCAGACTGCATCGTGGCTTCCTGAGACCGGCGCGCAAGCTCGGCCTGCTGTGCGACGATCGTGTCGGTCATATTCGCGCTGCGCTCGGCGATCATGAGCGTCGCCGCCGCCATCTTCTCTTCGGCGTCACGCTTCATTTGCTCGGCGTGCATACGCTCGTTCTGCATCTGCATAGCCATCTGTTCGCGCTCTTCACGCTGCAGCTTCATGAAGTTTTCGATAACGGAATATACTTGCGGGTCGTTTCCGCTGTGTCCGCCCATCATATAGCCGTTCTGGTTCTGCACTTGACCCGCGCCACCGCCGAATGTCCCACGAACCTGCATAAGCACGTCGTTCGTTTCGGAGACGTTGATCATCTTCGCCGGCCCGACCGGATTGTTATTCACGTCGATCGGGATCAGCTTGAACATGCCCGGCCGCTTCCACTTCGTGATAAGCTGCTGCTCGGACGCGTTCGGCGGTAGGGTTCCTTCATACACGTAGGTTCCGTCCGGCCCCATGGACTCGACACGAATCCGGGCCAGCTCGCCAGCCTGGACAGCCGAACCGAACACCGGGATGCTGTAGACCTGTTCGTCGATCGGTGCGCCGTTCGGCCGGATGCCCTGGCCCTCGGTGGGGTCGTAGATCGGGTCTGCAGGCGGCTGCGGGCGCCTGGTCTGTTGCGTTGCCCGTCCTGTCGATCGCGCCGGCCGCACTGTCGTCTCTTCCGGTTCGTCTTCCCAGCCACCACCACCGCCGAAGCCATCGTCAGCTTCCGGAGGTAGCCCAGCATCGGCACGGGGGATCAGCTTCTTCGCGGCCATCGGATTCTCCAAATTCTTTGTACCCCGACCCTAGCCGCGGGCCGGCGACTCGGCTAGTCTGGTCCCGATATCTAGTCTGACTGTACCGAGAACAAAACGTCTGACCATGGAGCGCCTACAGCCGATGCCCCGAACACCCAGCCGCGAGCCGTCACAGGTTCAACCGACAAAGAAACCCTACCCCGCGCACTACAACGCCAGGCGGAACCGGATCAGCCTCCAGATCCCCGACGCACTGGACGACGCGATCCACCGTGTGCTCGCCGAAGCTAAGCGGGTCAACCCGGCGGTCGGCTACAGCGACGTCGTGCGCCAGCTCATCCGCGCTGGACTCGGCCAATGACGCAAGGATCATCCGGCAAGCCCACCGACAAGCCTTCAGATTTTATCGCGCAGGTCGAACGATATCTGAAGCTGCGCGCGACGGCCGATCCCGCACACAACGCATCGCCGGGTGAGCGGGAGAACGCAGAGAAGATGATGAAGCGGATGGAGGACGCGACCCCGGGACTGTCACAGCTCGCGGACGTCTACCAGGCGCTCCATTCGGGGAAGGCGGGACCAGGATCGGCGACCGGCTCATCATCCCACGCCGGCCCCTTCGCAACGTCACCCGCTGCCGTCCGTGACTTCCTAGCTGGCCTGCTCAAAGACATTCAGCCGGCCGCCCGCGAATTCGCCCGCGACGTTATCCGCGATGCCACCGCCGAAGCCCTTGACGAAGCGTCGCGGCTGCGTAATAGGGTCCGGGAACGCGCGCGGTCCGAGGTCCGTGATTTTGTCCGCCGCGTCAACCCGCTCCGACACGAACCCGATTCCGAGGATGACCGCATGGCCCCCCGCAAGACGACACGAAAGACCCCTGCATCCCGCCGTGACCTGACGGCTCTGTTTAAGGACGTCGAGATCGCAGGCATCGTTGACGGCGGAGAGGATGACGACGACAGCGCCGACGCTACCGTGTGCTTGTCCGTGCTGATCCCGCTCGACGTCGCCGAAGCTCTCGTAGGCAACGACTCGCCGAAGGTCGAAGGCAAGATCGGCGGTGCGCTGGTCGCCGCGCTCGTCGAGACGATCAACAAGGGCGAGAGCGGGGAATGGCCGTTCTTCGACGACGAGACCGAGGAAGAGGAAGAGGAAGAAGAGGACTGAGGAGTGAGGATCGGTTTCTAGTCCCCGCGTCTGATCCTCGCCTGTCCGCCTGCAGCCCCCGGCGCCTACGTGGTTCCGGGGGCTTTGTGCATCATGGGCGCGACCCCTACTACGGCGCCGCCGGGCAACGGCAGACCATATCACCGCCCACCATCTCGACGCGCGTACCCGGCGGACATTCGGAATAGTGCGGCATACGCATCTCGTGACAGGCGCCGATCTGACGCACGGTATCGATGGTGGACGCTAGCGTGTATGTGCAGACGTACACGGTAGCCACAGCCGCCGCCGCTACGAACATACACGCCATCGCGGCAATGAAGTAGCCGAGCATCTTATCGGGGTCCAGGTCTGGCAGTTTCGGCTTTTGTTCAAACATCGGCCACCTCAATTAGCGGGCTAATACCTTCGCGCACCCGCCGGGCCGTCTCATCGTTCAGCATAATCAGAACCGCTGTGCGCTGCGCGATATATCCAGGCGACACCTTTTCTCCGTCGCGCCATTCACGGTGAATCGTCGTCACCTGAACCACAGACATATACGCCGCCTTGACCACGTCTTCTTCCACAATCTCAACCAAAATCCGATGTTTCGTCTGCGTACCAATATCCTGGCTGAATAGCCATTGGTTCTTTGCAACCCAATTTTCAGCCGCCTTAAACGTCCTAAATGATTTCGTTCCTGAAAATGCCAAGTGTACGCCGGTCTCGTAGTTTACGTGTCTGACTTTGAACATCACCGATTCCCCTTGTTCATTTTATCGACAAACTGCCAACAATTCCACGTCATAGCTATCACGTCCGCACCACGTTCAACCGCGTGCTTCACCTCGGCCGCCGTCCCTGCGCTCATCGTGCAGTCGTCGCGCAGTAGCACCGCCACGCGTCCGCCGTTGTCGAGCACGTCGTCTAGGATCGCCATCGTTGCCTTCATGCCCGCGGCGCGCGCTTCGGGGTCGTTGTCGTCGCCCCATTCGCCGTCGTAGATGCGTTCGTGGACAGCAACCGGTTCATACCAGTCCATGCGGGTCAGGATCTCGCCGACCTGCATAGCGCGCACGACGTTCAGATATCGCTCACCGTCCGTCGATGCGGCGTAGGGAGCGGCAACATATACCTTTGTCATTGGCCTACCCCCGTATGCTTCAGACCGTCACGCATCGCCAGCTCGAACCCTTCCGCCGTGCGTTCGTACTCGCCCAGCACCTTGTCACCGGCGCCGTAAACCCATCCGTAGAGTTTAACCGCGCCGTTCTCGGTACCCCATTGAACCTTAGCGGTCGGGGCCTTCTTCTCCGTCTCGTGGCGATCCGGCAGATAAACGGTGAAGTAAAACGTATTCGTATCTCCGTTATCACGGTCGTGCCCCGATTGGAACATGCGGCCCCACTTCAACCCGTGAGTTTTCGCCGCCTGGAAGATTGGATCGGCCGCGCAGATCGCAGCTACCCGCTCGTTATCCTTCCGATCCCATTCTTCGCGTTCTGCATCCTTAGCCGCGCGGCGTTCTGACTTTTCGACCGTAAACATGCCGGTGCGCGTGTCGACGATCGTTGCCGAGTCGAATTCCGTGCGCCATAGATCGGGGTTGTCTTCGTCGTATTTTTCGTAGTGGTATTTCCATTCGGCGTCGTCCTTACTGCCTCTGAGTTTCTTATACAGTGACGACCAGATCATAGAAATTTCCACCGTATCCTCGCCTGTCTCCTTATGCAGCTTAATCGAATGTACGAACCGAATCACGTAAGGATCCGCCGCGTCCACAACTACGTCAGGATCGTCAGTCCCGCAATCGTCATCATCGGCCGCCAGGAACACCAGACTCCCAGGATCGGTGAAGTCGTACACGCGCGTCTCATCCGGGCACGCCCAATAGCAGCCGGTCATCGCCAGCCACACGCCAGGCGCACCGGGGATTACCGACGCCGACCGAATGCACCAGCCGTAGCCGTCTTCTGCGCCTTCAAATCGCCGGCTCCAGCGGTCTCCGGTCGTCAGGTCGCACACGGTGAAGCTCTGATAGTCGTCGCCGCACAACAGGTAGTCATGGCCCGTCGTCGCGTGGTTCTCGATGAAGCAATACCAAAACGACGAATAGTTTCTGTTCACAGCCGCGATCGTGCCGTCGTCTCCGGTCACGACTGCGCGCGTATACCGGTTATGGCGTATGATCCGCATGACGTAGTTATAGCCAAGCGGTATCAGATTACCGGGTACGACTTCGGCCGATGGATCGTCGATCGCGGCTCGCAGGTCGGCGTAGTATTTATCTGACGGCGCCATGTCGGATAGGCCGGGCGGAACATGGATGATCTTGGGGTCGTGATCAGCCATTCCCGCACCCCGCCTCACTAGCCGACTCACGCTCCGCCAAACACTGTTTCCGGACGTTCTCGATCGCCGCCTCCAGCTCCTCGATTTGTTCCCACGTCAGCATGATGTCGAATGGCGAATAGTGTCGAAACGCCGGATGGTCGCTCATGCCAAACGTCAGCATCACCGGCCGGTTAAACGTGTTCGGCCCCATTGTTTTGTAGTAGGCGAGCACCCGATCGGGGATCATCTCGGTGCTGCAGGGATCACGTTTCCAGTCGTCGGGTCTTTCGTATGCCATCATGCCTCCCATTAGTCGATCAGTTCTTCGCCAGGCGCCGGAACCTCAATCGCACGCGGCACACCATTGTACCGGGAACGATATACGGTCAAACGATAATCAATGGACTTCCCGGCGTACATGTCCATCGTGAGCCCGAACAGCGTGCGATCGGTGCCACATAGCGCCGCTGCGTTTTGCGCGAACGATTTACGGGTGCCGTCTGAGCGCATGTCACACTCGACCTTCATATCTGCGGTCGCCGTTGCCAGCTCTGCCACCGCCCCGTTCAACCCCGCGATCACGCCGTCCGCCCATTCGCGCAGCCGCTCCGGAAGGATCGTCAGGAAGTCCAACGCGTTTGCGTACCACCGATCCGCGATAGCCCGATCCGACTTCGACCCGATCACCCGGTGAACCGACGCGTAGCCCGCAGACTTGACCTTGGCGCGGGTGTAGCGTCGAAGGTCTGCATTCCACCACAAGCACACGAACCCCTCCTCGTGGGCGTCCATCGTGCGGGCGCGGGCCTGGAGCGCGGCGACGTCGGCGGGGTTGAAGGTCTTCGCCACCCGCATCCCCATGTCTTGCCAAAACTCGGTCTCGCTTTCCCAAGAATAACGGACATAAGCTGCCGGTTCTTCGCCGTCCGTTTCCCGTGTGCCGATGAACACCAGGTCTTCGAAGTCGTAGGGAACGACAACCGTGGTCTCCGGCGCAATGATCTCGACAAGCAGGGATTCATTCTCGCCCAGCCATTCAGCGAGATCGGGGTACTTCTGCGCTGCGATCCGCTCGGCCGCCTTAGCCTGATCAGATCCGAACGCCCCGCGAGTCGCCCACACCGTCTGGCCGTCCCACAGAAAGCAGATCCCAAGCGATCCGTCCAGCTTCTCCAGAATCAGATCAGGCGGCCGGGTAGGAAGCTCGACGGGCGGCGGTGGATTGGCCCCATCCCCGCGCCGGTCCGATTCCCCGGCGTTGAAAAACTTATCGAACCCGCGCGCTACGACCCGATATGCGTCATCGCTATGGTCCGTCGTCACCAGCCCACGGCAGATCCGCGTGTAGTCGTCCCAGGCTTTCGCGTAGGTACACTGGTCGGTGTAGTTCCAGATCGTCAGCGGCAGCGTCGGGTGAGGACGGGCGGTGACGAGCTTGGCATCAAGGCGCTTGTGAAGTTCGGCGCGGGCGACGAGGACAACGCCGTCACGGGTGAAGATTGGATCGGGCATTTGGTCTTTCCTTCGTTGTTCTACCGTCCGCTAACCTGGCGGTATGTCGGCGTCAACCACCGTGCCGAATAGTCGCTTCCAGGGCGTAGGCCGCGTTATCGCCGAACGTCTCCCGCACCGCCCGAAGCACCGCCGCCTTCTTTTCTTTTGCTTCACGTTCTGCGCACGCTGCTTTCGATGTTGCTTCCAGATACCACAATTCAAACACGTCCGGCGACTCCAGCACCGCCATCGGGGTTCCTCCGGTCCCATTCATCGAACAGGTGTTTCTTATCGGCCTCCGCCAACCGCTTCCGAAGACCACGGTTCTCGGCCTCCGCCAGCTCCAGCCGTGCGCCCACAGCCGCCAACGCCGTCACGAGGCCCCGGATCTTATCGCCTTTACCCATCCTGCACCTTCCCTTTCTGGCTACTGGTCAACGTGGCAATGGTTTGCTGCACCTTCTTCAAGTGCGCGCGAAGTTCCGACTCGCCATATTTATACGCTGCTTTGAACCGCCGTTTCAGGTCCGCCTTGTCGACTCCCGACGCTGGCCGGATCAGCACGTTTCTATTCAGCGGCGCACTGTTCTCGGCTACCTCCGCATCGGCCAACCAGAAGCTCACATAGTCGGCCGCACCTTTAACCAGCCGTTCACGAGCTGCAGGTAACAACGTCTCGCACATCGCCACGAACGCGCGATCGCTCATCTTGCCGGCCAGAACACCACCATTCGCGATCGGGCACAACGGCGGGATCTCTGGCCTGAACGATGCGAGCCGATCAACCTGCGCCCCATCAACCCGATCGCAGTCTTCCGGCCGCTCCTCAAACAGTCCACGCAGCACCTTTCTCTGCGCATCACCGAGCCGCAGCGCCGTCACGCAGTATAGCAGGTCGTCGTTAGCCTTATGGACGTTGCACGCAAACAACACCAGTCCGAACCGGTGCAGGATATAGCCGTCGCGTGGGGTTTCGTAGGTAGCAGGATGGTCAACCGTTCGCCCCAGAACCGCCTGAGCCAACGCCGGGTCGATGACCGTACCTCGCGCGCATTCGGCCAGTACGTCGTAGTAGTCCGCGCCAGGGTCGACGATTCGATAACGCTCGACGGCATGACGGGACGTGGACCGGACGGGTCTGTTGGTATATCTCGTGGCGTAGTGGGATCGGTTGTTGTGATGCCGATCCTCGTCCCGTCCTGAGTCTTCGCCATCCCAACCGTTAGACACCGTCCACCTCGATGCCGGTCGCGGAGATCAACAGACGCAGGATGTAGAAGACGGCCCACAGGCGCAGGATGATGGTGGAAACTGCCCATATCAACGTCGCCAGCTTATCGGCAACAGGTGCAGACTCATCAACGCCCGGCACAAGCGCGGTGAACCAGCTAGCCGCCCACAGCACAGCGAATACGAACAACGTAGGCAGTCCCGAACCGTAGCCGATCGCGTATGCCACGCCGTACACGCACGCGTGAATGGCAGCGTAGAAGATCGCGACCGCAAGCAAACCGACCACCGTACCGATGTTAGCTGCAAAATTATCCAAAGGTGACATTCTGAATCCTTATGCCGACCATGACGATCGGCTGTGTGTTGTTTCGCTATCTCTATGTCTCTCTGTCCCTGCTACCCTACCCACGGCCCGATCTTAACCCGCCAGGTCGACCGCCGTCCACTGAACCCGCGGAGTCGCCCCACGTTCAGCATGGACCACGACCCCCGTCCGCGCCACACAGTCGCCCTCGTTCGCATTCAGGCTCGTCTGCACCGTAGCCAACGGCAACTGAAGGTCGAACGCGATGACGTCTGCGTATGCCGGCCCAGCCTTGCGCAGTCGGGCGACGATCTTGTCGCGGATCTCATCGCGAGCTAGCGCCGTGAGCTTGGGCTTGGGGATCGCACGCTTGGACGGAGCGGAGACCGAAACGGAGACGACAGCAGGCGCCACCGAACCGGCCACCGAACTCGACCCCGCCGACACCACATCCGCCGACACCGCAGCCCACACGTTCGCCGGCACCCGGCTATGCGGTTGCCGTTTCTCGACACGCACGATCTCGAAGTGTTCCGGGTACCGCGCGAACATCTTGCTGTAGTCTCCGTTGGCTCCGCCGATCGCCTTGCGCATGTCGTGGACGAACTGCGGGCCGTGTTTTAGCAGGTGGGCGCGCATCTTCTCGGCGAAGGGCGTCAGGTCGTTCCGGCGGCGTGTGGGGTCGGTCACAGGGCGTGCAGACGGGGCGGCGGTGATCTCAGTGGCGATCTCAGTGGCGATCTCGGCGGCGGCCTTCTTCGGCTTCTCCTGCGTCTTCTCCGACGGCTTCTCCATTCCCTCGCCCAGCTTCTCCACCGCGTCGGCCGTCGTCGACCACAGCAACTTGGCCCAGCGTTCATCGGACGTCCACCCAGCGCGCACGAACAGATCCGGGCGCTGAGACAGGCGCGGCGCCACCGATCCTGGCTTCTGGCCGGTGCCTTCTGCGATCTGCGCGACCGTTTGGGTAGGGTGGGCGGCCAGGAAGTTCACCATGTCGGCGGTCAACGAGCTTTGCGGACGCGGTGGGATGGCAGGTGACGGACGCAGGGGCTTAGGCATCGCAGCCGCCGACGCACCGAGCGGGGACACCCCGAAGTCAGCCGCCACCACGTTGTCGCCGACCTGGACCGTCCCGATGCTTCCCCGCGTCCTCTCCAGACTCACCGCCCACGCCGACCGAGTCTCCATCCCAAGCGCCGCCGCGAGCGCCTGACACAACTGCTCTCCGGCGGTCTCATCCAGTACCAGGGTGTGTCCTTCAAGACAACCGGCCGGAATGGCGACGCGCAACAAACGAGCGGTCTGAACTACGAATGACATTTGATCTCCACGATGAAGTTTTTGAATCCAAGACGGCTTACACAAACATGCAAAGGTCGCCGTACTCGTCAACGTGAACGCCGCACCGGCTTAACGTGACGACTTGCTCGCGGGTGACGATGCTGTCGAGATCCCGCGTGTGAATGGACAAACCGATGACGTCATGCTCTGCACCTGCAATGATGCGGCCGGAAGCGTCCAGTCGTTCGGGTCGTAGATCCACGGCCCCTCCGTGAACCCCGACAACGCCTGCACCTCGGCGAGCGTGAGCGGGGCGGTCAAGAGGCACCGCCGGAAGGTTCAACAACGCAGCGCCAGACGACAACGGACCCGACGGCGTTGATTGCCGCCTCGCCAATGCTGAGCCCGGTCGGTCCGTAGTAGACCATCGCAGTCGCGAACGGCTCCCACGCGGAGACGCGGATGAACCCGGCCGGCACCCACTCGGGGCCTGGGGTGTCGTCGGTGGTGGCGGTCACCCACTTCTGAGGCTCGCGGATCATGAGGCACCGCCAGCGAGGGCGCGGAGGGCTGCAGCGACGGCATTGAGTTTCCGCCGGTCAAGCTCGCTAGTGGTCCGGCGCGCGCGGTCTGCGTAGTTCTCGGACTCCACAAGCAACCGGTCGACCATCCGCCCGTTGTGCGCCTCCAGCGCAGCGACGCGGGCGCGAAGCTCGTCACGTTCGGCCACGACCGCCGCGTAGGTTTCGTGGTCGACGTAGTCAGGCGTCACGAATGCTTCGGCTACGGCTGTGCGTTCACCCGGCATCACCCACCTCCCGGCACAAACAGGCAAGCCATCGAAAGCCCAATGATCATCATCGTCAGGTAGCCGCACACATACTCCGCCGCGGAATAGTGACGCAGCGGGTAGTAGTCGTCGCCTGGATCGTAGGGATTCGGGTTCATTCTCTGCCTCCAAACGCCTTAATGCCCAATTTTGCGCGACGAGAACGGATCTGAGTGTACGCCACCCGACCCTTCAGGCTTTCAGCTAACGCGTAGTCGGACATCGTGCCAAGCAGGTGATCAAATTCTTCTCCTAGCGGCCCGCGGCGCGCCGTCGCCATTTCGCCGACGACGTAGAGACCCGCACGCCCGCCGCGTTCAGACCGGTCTTCATATCCGACGTGAACGAACGCACCCTCAGCTACCCACCTGGCGAACGTGGGCCGGAGCAAGTGGACAGGACGGTCTAGCGCATCGGCAAGCTCGGCGACGGTGAAAGGGTTAGCCGGATTTCCGTTCGTCCACCCGCCGTTCCTGGTCTCTAACAGCGCCCCCTTATCCATCGCCAGGGCGAGCGCTGGCCGGGAATATGGTGTCTTGACCTTCGGTGGCTGGACCGTCTTCGGCGCCACGTAGCCACCGACCCCCGCCACCGCTCGTCGCTGCCGCACCAGCTCGCGACTGCAGCCGGCCAGTTTCGCAATCTCCGAGTCGGACATCGTACCTAACAGGTCGGCGAATGAATCGAGGACGCTGGCATACTTCCGCGCTTCCCGTCCGTTCGCCGGGTCAATGCCCAACGCCAGCCGCCGTTTGGTGACCGTGACTCGACTGCACCCTACTTTCTTTGCGATGCGCAGATCGGACATCGTGCCTAGCAGCGCGTCGATTTCTTCGGTAAATTTAACGGTCATGCGTGTGCCTCCGATTCTTGCCCGATCATCCTATTGCCCATCTTCGCCCGCTTCTTCTGTCGCTGCCACGATGGGATCCCGAGCCGCTTACGCACGTGCCAGATTCGACTAACGGACACGTTTCCTAGCTTTCGCGCTGCGTCGTGATCGCTCATCGTACCCAGCAGGCTAATATCAAACTCGATAACGCGAACCGGTAGTCCGCTGCCTGTTGTCTTCCATCGGTACTCGGAGCACCGGCCGGCTTCTCCAAACTGGCCGATCCTTTCGAAGCATCCGGTTGCGTGCCACTTGTAGAACGCCGACATAAACACTTTCTTGTCTCGGCCGACTGCGATCGACAGCTCGGCTATGCTGAACCCCGGCTTATCTGGGCTAGCGGCTTGTTCGAGTCTCTTCGCCACCTCTAGGACGTAGGGCAACGTCCGGCGCTGGACCGGTTGCGAGCACGGCCGGATATTGAGTCCCCGCCGCAGCTTCGACACCATCGTAGCCGTGACGCCGAACCGGTCGGCGGCGGCGGCCCCGACGGTGCGCGGGTCCTCGTCGCCAACCGCATCGACGCCGCTGCCGCTGGCCTGGGTGCTGGCGCCGGCAACACGCCGATGGAAGTGTTCATCGCCGTGTGCGCACGCATGG
>ERZ650303.115-NODE-115-length-21791-cov-23.185867_pt1 | contig 21791 bp, 11 predicted proteins | sample MGYA00376239_ERZ650303 | MGnify/ENA primary metagenome ERZ650303 (study PRJEB26733, sample SAMN07839262) | wastewater metagenome | biome: small river; feature: stream; material: water | place: USA: North Carolina | collected 2016-04-05 ... | reverse complement strand
GCACCACCTTGACATGGTGGGGGTCGTTGGTTCGAGTCCAATCGCGCCTACCAAAATCAGTGACTTAGGCCCGGTGACCCCGGGCATTTTTCATTGGCGCACAGCCACAAACAGCCACAAACGGCCACTTGCTGACACACAAACAGCCACACACGCCGCCCGTCCGAATCGGGGTTTGTCTGATTGAAATGCCTGACCTCGTTCGTCCAGAATTCGGCAACGAACAGAACAGGATTTCAAAAAGGTCGTGAGCGATTTGATCCCCGCCCCCAAGCTCGAGGCCCTGCTCGAGTCCCACGGCTGCCCGCAGGCAGTCGATGAATACCGCCGATTGCGCGAGATGACCCACCTGCTCGGCGCCTACTTCGTGGCCGGCAAGCGGCACACCGATGCCACGGTGGCCGCCCTTCATGGACTATCGAGCGAGGTCGAGCCCAGCGCGGCCACGAAGTTCGCGTGGCGTTGACTTGATGATCCGGGTGTTCTGGTCCATCAGGTACTGACGGGCCTTCTGCCGGATCTGGTCGCTGTTGATCTGGACCGGGTTGTCTGGGTTCTTCTCGTTCCAGCGCTCGAGCTTCTGTTGTGCGTCGGCCATCAGGCCCTCGTCCTGCAGCGCCACGCCGCGCGCCCAGGTGTCGACGATGCTGGACTCGGTGGCCTTCTGGAGCGCCCGGTCCTGCATGATCGGCGCGCGGGCGCGGGATGCCTCGGCCAGCTTGGTCGGGTTGAAGCCCACGGCCTTGATCGCGGCGTCGGCCAGCGTCACGTCCATGTTCTTGCGACCCACGGTGTCGGTGGCGTACCCGGTGGTGGCCATCTTCGCGCCAGCCATCAGATCCTTGGCCGCCTTGGGCGCGACGTTCTCGAAGGCCTTGCGCAGGTTGCCTTCCGAGGCCGCCTCGTAGGCGTCGTTGATCTGCTGGATCAGCGATCCGGTGGGGCCGACCACCTCGGTCACCTCGCGCAGCTTGTTGCCCTCTGACGACTTCTTGGCGAGGCCGCTGCCGGGGATCAGGTTGCCCAGGCCCAGGCGGCCCGAGAAGTCCAGCGGCAGGGCCGACGATGCGCCGTAGAGGAACAGGTCGCCCAGCTTCTCGCCCAGCATGTCGTAGGCCAGTCGGCGCTTGCTGCGCTTGACGTTGGTGTCGAAGTCCATCCACTGGCCGAGGGTGTCGATCAGGTCGTCAAGATCCTGCGAGAACGGCAGGCCCTCTTCGCCGGCTGCCAGCATCAGCATGCCCAGCATGACCATGGCCGCGCGCTTGCCCTCCGGGCCTGCCTTCCACATGCGCTTGACCAGCTCGACGTACATCAGCGAAAACTGCTTGAACGTCAGCACCGTGCGCCCCACCGGGCCGCGCGCCCAGTTCGGTCGGTTGGCCTTGTTGTAGATGCCCTGCGTCTCGTTGACCGCGCGCACCGCGAAGGCGTAGGGGTTGGGGTTGCGGGTCTGCATCGCCACGTCCCAGGCCGCGAGGAAGGTCAGCTTGCGGTTGAAGGACTCGGCGGCCGAGAACATCATGCCCCATAGGGTGAAGAAGGCCTCGGAGCGCGCGCGAACGCCCTCGGTGCCGGCCTTGAGCCGGTCGCCTGCGAAGGGGATCTTCGACAGCGCGTTGGCGAGCTGAGCCGACACGCCCTGTGCGCCCTGGCTGTAGAGGTGGAAGATCTCCTGCGCCTCGACGATGCCTTCCTGGCTGGCGCGCTTGAGCGCCTTGCGCAGGTCTTGGTCGGCGATCTGCTTCTTGCCCAGCGCCATCGGCAGGGCCTTGGCCAGTGCCTTGCTGGCCGTGCCCACGCCGAACTGGGTCAGGTACGGGCCGGTCATCAGGATCGGCTGGCTCAAGTTGACGACAGCCGACGCCACCGAGCCGCCGAGGAACCACGCGAACATAGCTGCCGACACGGGCGCTGCCGGGTCGTTCGGGTTCATGATGTGCTCGCGCAGCTTGATCGCCTCGTCCAGCACGTCGCCCTTGGTCCGCTTGGGGATGTACTTGATGGCGTTGTTGAGGTCGCGCATGTAGTAGCGCTGGGCGGCGAAGCGACCGTTGCTGGTCACGAAGTTGGCCAGGATGCGCGGCAGGTCTTGGCTGTATCCGGCGACCGCCTTGCGCTCGAGCCGGCGCTTGAGCGCCGAGCGCTCGGACAGCGCGTTCTTGTAGAGCTCCTTCAGCACCTTGTCGGCGCCCACTTCCTCGGCGAACAGCGCCAGCGTCTCTGGCGAGATCCCGCTGTAGAGCTTGTGCGACTCGTTGCTGTGCGGGCCGGCGTAGACGCGGACGTCTTGGCCGGCGTACTGCATCTCGAGCTGGCGCTTGGCCTCGGCGGCCTCGGCCATCGTCTCGAACATCTGATAGGACAGCGTGGCCGGGCTGCCGTCATCGCCGCGAATCACCTTGCCGTGCTCGTCGACCTGCTCGGCTCCGACGTGGAACTTTCCGAAGCGCATCAGCGGCATGTAGCCGGCGTTCTTGAGGTCGCGCGCCTTGGCGAAGATGGCGGCCACCCGCTCTTCGGTGTCGTTGTAGCCCTTGATCGACTCTTCGAGGTAGGCGATGCGCTCGGGGCTGGCCTGCTGGTTGCGTGCGTTCTCGAGCGCCGTCTCCAGCAGCTTGCGGGCCTGCCGGATGGCACCGAAGATCACCCGGTTGGTGCTCTGCGGCTTGTCGATGATGATGCGGCGCGACTGCTTGGGCACGTAGCCCTGCGCCATGGCATAGGCTTCGGCTGCCGCCACCTCGTCGAGGCTCGCGTCGACTGCCGCGCGCGCCTGCTGGTACAGGGCCACGCCAGCGTCGTCGAGCCGGAAGTTGTTGCGCAGCTCTTCCTCGGTCCAGACCTTGCCCTCGAGCACGTTGTCGCCCGCCAGCGTGCCGGAGATCAGCGCGTTGGTCGCGCCGGCCATGCTCTTGTTCTTGTCTGCGCCAGCAACCAGCGTCTTGATGGCCGACTTGAAGTCGTCGACCTTGCGCAGGATGCCCGGGGCGAGCTCTGATGGTCGGATCGAGGTGAGCGACACCTCGTTCTGCATGGCGTTGACAAAGGCGAAGACCTTGCCGTAGTGCTCGTCCTTGAGCGCCTTGTTGAACTGGGTCGAGAGGGTGCGGTCGTAGGCGCTGAAAGTGCGCAGGTTCTGGCGGTTGCCGAAGAACTGCGTGACGTTGCGCTGCACGCGGCCCACGATGTCGCGCACCGGCGCGTCGTTCTCCTGCTGCTCGACCTCCTTCTCGGCCAGCCACATCGAGTAGTCCTTGTTGACCAGCATCTGCTGGCTCACAAAGGCGCCCTCGCCCTTCATCAGGTTGTTCATGGCCTTGATGATCGGCGCGTCGGAGCGCAGGCCCAGCATGCCCTTGACCCGCTGCACGAACTCCTTGAACCACTGGGCCGCGCGCTGGATCCACGAGCCGCTGGCCTTGTAGCGGTTCGACAGGATCCGGGTGGCGTTGACGGCCCAGAACTCAGACGGGCTGTAGAGCTGGTAGTGCTTGTCGTAGTCGAGCACGCCGTTGGCGAAGGCCTTGCCGACCCTCTCGCCGGCCTTCTTGTCGCCGAAGGCTGACTGCAGCATGTCCTGCATGGCCGCCTTGAGCTTGGGGTCGGCCTTCTTGAAGGCGGCGTCCCAGGCGCGCTGCCACTCGCGCAGCACGGCGTCCTGTACTTCGCCGGGCATCATGCGCTCAGTGTGGTGCAGGATCTCGTGGACGGCCGTCTCGCCCTGCTCGTCGAGGTTGCTGGAGAACAGGCGAATGACCTTCGAGATCGGGTTGTAGTCGCCGCGCGCGTTGTCCCCCTGCTTGCTGGTGATCGAGTAGCCGAGGTCGTTGGCCAGATTCGGGTTCTGGTCGAGCATCCACTTGGCGAACTCGGCTTGATGGCGCGGGACCACGTTGTCGGCAACGCCGCGCATGAGCTGCGCCACGATCCAGTCGGCGCCACGGCGGCGCTCGGTCATCACGGCCTTGTAGGCGCGCTCGTCGGACTGATCGTTCATGGCGCGCGTCACCTCGCGCACGCCCAGCACGTACTCGGCCTCGGTGATCTTGCCGGCCTCGAGCTTCTTCTCGAGCTTGTTGAGCTTGTCGCGGGCGTTGACCCGGTTGGACTCGGGCATGCCGGCGAAGGCGTAGGACGGGGTGGCGCGCAGGTCGGCGAAGCGCTGGCCGTTTTGCTCGGCCATCATCTCGCGCGCCTTGTCGGCGTGCGTCAGGGCCACGATCGGCTCCTGACGGACCTGCATCACGTACTCGAGCACCTTGACCACATCGTCGGCGTAGTACAGGGACGCCGACATGGTGCTACTGCGCTTGTAGAAGTCGCCTGTGATCGCCGTGATCTGCTGGTCGAGGTAGTAGCTGCCGCCGTCCTTCTTGGATGCGGGCACCACGATGTTGTACCGGTTGCCCTGCTTGTTGACCCGCAGGATTCCGTCCTGGGTGCCGACCGTGCCCTGGTACTGCTGGATGAACTTGACCGCTTCGAGGCCGGTTTTGAGGCGCACCGGCTGGTTCTTCTGCTCCTTCTCGAAGTCGAACTGGCGGCTCATCAGCACGCCCTGGCCGGTGGTGCCGTCCTTGCGGGTGAAGGTGATGATCTGGCCCGGGTACTTGGCGTAACCGGCCAGGATGTTGCCGGTGACGATCCAGCGCTTCTCGCGGCGCGAGGTGGCGCCCTTGTCGAAGATAGACAGCACCGACATCATCTCGGCCTGCTGCGTCTCGCCGTTGTACCAGTTGACCCGCGATTCCTGCTTCAGGTTGAACTTGCTGCCGATCTGGCTGAAGGTCAGAGACAGGCTCTTGGCATCCCCGTTGGCCAGCGCGATGCTGACCTTCCAGTCCGAGCCGGCTGCCGGGTTGGCGGTGCGCTTGGCCGGCTTGATGTCGGTGATGACGCCGTAGACGATATTCTGCATCGTGTCTGAAACAGCAATCGACTGGCCGATGTGGTAGTTTTCTAGGATGGTCTTGGTATTGGCGTAGACCAGATTGAGCTGGTTCTTCTGCGTCTCGATCTTCACCGGGTCGGCATCCTTCTCGGCCGACATCTTGGCGATGCGCTCCTGCGCGAACTTGGCCGCGCGCTCCTTGAGGTCGGCTAGGTGCTGGGCCGTGACCTCGTGCGCGCTCTTGCCCCCCAGGCGCTCGTCCACCATGTCGAGCACCTCTGTGCTGGTGAACGGCTTGACGGTGCGCTTGACGTTGACCTGCTCCATGTTGGCCGGCGAGGCGAAGATGGACGGGTCGCCCTTGTCCTCGGTGATCGTGCGGGTGCTTAGCGTCTCGGCGTCGAGGTCAATGACCTTGGCCTCGAGCTTGTTGGTGCCCATGCTGTTCTCGCGCTCAAGCAGCTCGTTGTAGCGGTCGATCAGGTCAAGGTAGATCTCTTCTTGTTGCTTGATCGGCAGGATCGGAATGTAGCCGGTGAATTTTCGGATGTCGTCCTCGGTCGCGTCGGACGAGTCTTTGGCAAACTGCAGCCTACCCCTGAGCCCCAAACCGTCGTACACGTCTAGGTTGTCAAGCAGGTACTCCTGTGCGACCTGCCCGCCGTAGTCGTTCATGAAGTCGACCACGCCATCGGCGGTGACCGACGACTTGCGCGACGCCGTGGTGTTGGCGTTGAGGCTGGCCATCTTCTTCAGCAGCACGGCGGCAGGGCGCATCTCGGCGGGCACGTCGGCCATCATCTGCGAGTAGGCCGGCGCGATGATCTGGCCGGTGCGGTGAACCCGGCCCAGCATCTGCATGTGGGTGTCGATGTTCTTCTCGGCCTGCACGATGATCATGTGGCGCTTGCGCTGGTCCTTGAACTTGGACGAGGCGTGCAGCGACAGACCGGTTGACCCGGCTTGGTTGAGGATCAGCACATCGACCGTGCCGTTGTTGAAGCCGCGCACCGCGTTGACGCGCTGCTTGATGTTGGCCGAGCGGCTGGTCAGCTTGGGCGTGCCGCCCTCGTAGCTCAGCGTGGCCGTGCGACCGGTGATCTCGTCGGTCTTGTAGCCGGCCTTGCGCAGCTCGTTGTGCAGGTAGTCGATGGGCGAGATCGGGGCCGAGCCGAAGCCGGAGTTGCGGATCTGCTCGGCAATGGCGTTGAACATGCTGACCAGCCCGGGGCCGAGCTCGGCGTCGGCCAGGCGGCGCTTGGTCTTCATGCCGCCGCCGTCCTTGATGGTCACCCAGCGCTGCTTCTCGAGGTAGCGCTGGTAGAGGTCGGCGAACGAGAGCGATACCGGGTCGCCCATGTTCAGGCCCATTTCCTCGGCGTAGTCCTTGAGGAACGAGCCCATGGTGTTGGACACCGTGAGCACCACCTTCTCGCCGGCCTGCAGGCGATCCATCGCATGGCGCACGCTGTCCTGGGCCTTGAGGGACAGCAGCATCTGGTCGATCAGGTTGTGCATGATGGCGCCGAAGTTGGCTCCCTCGATGCTGGCCTTGGAGCCGCCGATCTCGCGGACCATGGCGCCTTCCTTGTCCATCTCCTTCTGGATGGCGGTGATGACCTTTTCCTTGGCGCGCGAGAAGGCGAGGACCGCGCGCATGGCGCTGGCCATGTTCTCGGCGGTCTGCTTGTCGACCTTGGTTTCCACCGTGTCGTAGGCCACGCCAGCGAAGGTGCGCTCGCGGCGGATGTACTGGCCGTCCGTGGTCAGCATGTTGGCCACCACCTGCTGCATCGGCACGCCGCCGTGCTTGATGGCCTCGCCGAGCTGGCTCAGGCGATCGACGGCCAGCTTCATGTTCGTGCTGGAGTACAGGTCCATCACGTCAGGGCGCTTGGCGTAGGTGGCCGACGAGAAGAAGGTGCCGTAGGCGGCGGTGACGAGCTGGCGCACGTAGGCGGCGCGTCCCTCGACGAGGCTCTCGCCGTTCTCGGCCTTCTCGCGCTGCTCCTTGTTGCGGGCCTGCGTCTCGCCAGCGCCACCGGCGTTGTGCGACTCGTCGAAGATCATGTAGTTGCCGGCGCCGAACTGCTTGACGAAGTTCATGCGGTCGGTGACCTTGCCCTTGACCGTCTGGAGCTGGCTGTAGGTCGTGAAGATGACCTTGTACTCGCCCAGGCTCTCTCCGGCCATCATCTCGCGCATGAGCTTGTTCATCGCGTCACCGGACTTCGGAGACTTGAGCGTCAGGTTCGTCTCAGCCGGCTCGCCGTTGACCTCGCGGATGATCGAGTACGGGATCGACTCCGACGAGTTGGTGATGAGGATGCGCGGCTTCTTGGTGTCGAGCCCCAGCTCATCGGTCATGCCGATGTCGTCGAGGTCGCGGATCATGTCCGCGTAGAGGTTCGGCTTCTCGGTGACGAAAATCGGCACCTTGTCGTTGACCAGGGCGTAGCGGATCATCGCGGCCACCACGCGGCCCTTACCGATGCCGGTTTGGTCGCCGATGATGAAGCCGCGCCCTTCCTCGGCGTTCTTGATGGACAGCGCCAGCGCGTCGACCTGCTCGGCCGAGAAGTTGGAGCGGACGGTTTCGGGGTCCATGTTCAGGCGCTCGGCGACGTAATCGTCGAGGTTGCCGAACTGGTCCTCCATCTTCTGGAGCGATGCCTCGATGGCATCGCGCATGGCAGCCGGCACGAGCGTGCCGACGGATGCCGCGTTGGAGTGCGGCGTGTAGGCGACCTGTCCTTCGGTTTCCTGCTCTTCGCCGCGCCGGTCGGTCAGTCCAGACTCGACCCGCTCGCCATTGACGACGCTAGTTCCGCCCAGTCCATCAGGGAGAGATTCAGTGCTTCCTTGGCTTCCAGTGTCGGCTCGCCCACTGTCGCCGGGAACGGGTCCCGTTCCGGCATCGCCAGATTGAACTGAGTCCGCAGGTTGAGGTTTCGCAGCACCATTACCTGTCCTGCTTCCTCGACCCGATCCGGTTCCGCCACCCCCAGAAGATCGCACGCCTCCGGCAGGCTGTCGGGATCCTTGTCCACCAGATCCTGTACCCGATCCGCCAGTGCCTCCACCCAGTCCCTCTCCGTCACCTTGCCCGGTTGAATCCTGACTGCCGTCAGTTCGATCGGTGCGGACATCCCCTTCGGGGACCAGGGTACGAGTGCCATTCAGTTTCTCCTTGAGCTCGTCATACGAGGTGATGATCTTCGGCAGATCGGCTGCCGGGAGGTCGCGCTGGCTCTTGCCGCGCCCCTCGATGACGATCACGTCGACAGGGTAGCTCGCGCCCTGCTTGGAGTAGAGCGAGCCGTCGATCGTGAAGTGGTCGACGACATTGTATTTGCCGTACAGGTTGAAGGCAAAGGTCCGCTTGGACTTGCCACGGTAGTCGTCGCGCCGGCCTTCCTCGGTGGTCGCGTTCGAGCCGCCGATGATGAGCACGGCGCGGCCGTCGTCCTTGAGCGCCTCGAGCGTCTTGAAGACGATGGCGTGATCCACCTCGCTGGTGCCGTAGCTGGGCGACACCTCGTAGATGATGGTCTGGCCGTTGGTGTCCTTGGTGACGCCGAAGGGCGGGTTGATGACCACGGCGTCCTGGCTCTTGGCCGGGGCGATCGTCTGGGTGGCGGCGTTCTGGGTCGTGGGCTTGAAGCCCATGGCCTCGAGCATGGCCGCGCGCTTGGGGTTGAGCTCGTTGACGGTGACGTTGCCGATCTTGGCTCCGATGGCCAGCATGCCGTTGCCGGCCGTGGATTCGACCATCTTGGTGTCGTAGGTCACGCCGGCCAGCTCCGAGGCCACGAAGGCCAGCGGAACGGGCGTGCTGTAGGCCTGATCGCGCACGCTGGTCGACGAGCGCACGGCGAGGTTCGGCTGCGCGTTGTAGAGGCTGACCAGCCGGTTGAAGATGACCTGCGGGCTGCGGCCCTGCTTGCGCCCGGCCTCGACGATCGCGCGGCCGGCCAGCACCACGGCCACCTCGATCGTCTCGTCGGCCTGCTTGGCCAGCTCGGTGCCGGGTTCGATCTTCTTGCCGCCGATCAGCTCTCCGATGCGCTTGCGCGCCTCGATGATGGATCCGAACGAGGCGCCGCCGATGAACTCGTCGGCCAGCGTCTGCGCGACCTTGAACTTGCCCTCGGGCGTGTGCAGGTCGTGGGCGGTGGCGACGGGCTCGGTGACAGGCGGTTTGGCGGTTGACTTTTCCTCAACCTTCTTGGCGCCGGCCAGCGCTTTCACGTCGTCGTTGGAGATCGCGCTGACGTCTTCCTCGGTGTCGGTGCCCTCGTGGAACTCGGCGACCGCGTTGTAGGCGGCCTTCCACTGGCGCGGGCTAATCTGATCGACGAACTGGGCCGTCTTCTCGTGGCTGCGCATGGCCTGCGCCGCCTGGGCGGTGGCCTCCGAGAACTTCTTGAATCCCTTGCGCACCAGCAGCTCGACCACCTTGGACAGGGCCGGCAGCAGGTCACCGGCGCCGTACTGGGCCGGCATCATGTTCATCTTCGGCTGGAAGACGTCGCTCAGCACGTCGCCCAGGTGCGCCAGCGCGTCCTGCAGCTCGGCGTCGAGAGCGGTTGCAGCCTGCGTCGGCTGGGATGCCCCGGCCCCTGCCTCCGGTGCCTCACCAGTGGGAGCAGGCTGCTGAACTTGGTCCTTGCGCTCTTTGGCTTCGCGCTCGGTCTTGGGCTTGATGATAACGTTTGGCGGGACCAACTTCTTCAGGTCATATTCTTCCAGCGCCGTGCGGGCGTCAGAGATGGCAAACCAAGCCAGTGACTCGCCGCCACGCGGGTCATAGTCACGCGCCTTGTACCGGGCCTCGGCCGCTTCGAGATCTGCTACGAGCTTGGCTCGCTCTTGGTCTTGATCTCCTTGCGCTTGTCCTTGCAATCCTTCTTGCGTTGCTTGCTGGGCTTGAGGGGCTTGAGTGCCATTGGATTCCTGCTTGGCTTGCGCGCGCTTGTTGAGCTCCTTCTCGATCTTGGCGGCGCGCTTGTGGCCACGATCGGAATAGTATTGCTGGGCCGCGACCAGTTCCTCATCGGACATGGCCGGGATCTCCTTGCGGGTGAACTCGGGCTCCGGCTGCTTCTGCTCGCGTTGGGCCTTCGCTTCCTTCTCGGTCTTCGGCGGCGTTACCGGCTGCTCTGCTGCTGGCGCTTCGCCTTGCGGGCCTGCCGCTTGGCCTTCTTGCGTTCCCAGTTCTTGAGGTTGGGGCACATTGGCGGTCTGCTCCTGAGAAAACTCGTTGTCGAAGAACGGCGGGTCAACGCCGTCATCTTGCGTCTCGACAGGCGTGTCCTCGGCTTGCATGGCCTCGCGCTCGAGCCGCGCTTCAAGCTCGGCTTCAGACTCGCTTACCGCATCTTCGGCTGGTAGCCCTTCGTGTCGTTGCCCTGCGGGGGCACCGACTTCGGTGCCACTGGTTTTGGTCCCCGGTTGGTTGCCGCCGAGGTCGGCTGGCCCGCTTGAGAGCCCATTTTCGTCGCCGGCCCCCGGACGCTGTGCAGGCCCAGTTGCTTGGTCTTGTTGCTGAGTTTCATTGGTCTTCTCCGTCGAAGGTTGATCGAGTCCGTAGATCTGGCGCAGCTTGGCCACGTCGTCGCCAGCCGCTTCCAGTTGAGTGAGCTCCTGCTGCTGAGCCGGTGTCAGGCTGCCGGTCGGCTGGTCGGAGTCGTCGTCGCCAGCGAGCTTGTCGCGCAGCATCTCGAGCCGGCTGTCGGCCATCGCGCGCACGTCGTCGTCGTTGGTGGCATTGGCGTCAGGGGCGATCGACTCGATGACCTGCTGTGCGGGCGATGTCGGCGCGGTAGCGGCGGGCGCGGCAGGCGGGTTGACAGCGGGAGCGCCAGCCTCTTCCGCTGGCTGCACGGCGGGCCGGCTGTAGTCCTGGCGCTGGGTCGGGACGTAGAGCGTGCCGTCTGGGTTCATCGAGCGGACGACCTGCTCGTTGATGCCTTCTCGGTTGAACTGCTTGTTGTCGATCTCGCTTTGCAGCGCGCGCGCGAACTCGTCCTCGGGCATCTTGGGTGCGCTCAGGAACTGCACGGCCTTGGACACGCCGGTCGTTCCGCCTGCAGTGATGCCCGACTGCATCAGGGTCTGGATGATGGTGTCGCCGACCTGCTTGAGGTAGTCGACGCCGGTGGCGTTCGGGTTGAGCGCGACACCTTCCGGGCTGAACTTGTCCGTGGCGAACTGGCCGGTGGTGGTCAGCACTTCGCCCGGGACTTCCTTCTTCAGGGCGGCCCACAGGAAGCCCGCGATCTGGTCGGCGGGAAGGCCCTTGGCCGCAGCCTTGTAGGCCTTCAGTGTTTCGCCCAGGCCGAACTTCTCGCCGATCACCTCGAAGGCGGCGAAGACACCGGCGCGGGTCGTGGCATCACCAACCGACTGGCCCTTGGAGCGGCCATCGCTGTACTCCTGGCCGAAGGTCTGCATGGCCATGCCGGCCAGCATGGTCGCCTGGGCCGCACCCTTCACGCCACCGATCATGATCGGCATGTTCTGGACGATGCTGTTGATGGCGCCCTCGAGGTTGCGAGTAATTAAGTCGCCGCGCTCGCCGATGGCGTTTTCCTTGTTGCGCACCCACTTGCCGGCGTCCTTGGTGCGCGCGACCACGCTGTCATCCATGCCGAGGACTTCGGCCTCGAACTGGGCCAAACCGGTGATGGACTTGCCGATGCCAAGACCGGCCTTGGCAAGACCGCGCGTGAGCGCGTTGTTCAAGCCGTTGGTCGACTGGTTCGGGTCGAACATAGCCTGCGTCTCGAAGTCGAAGTCCGACTTGCCGACCGTTCCGGTGGCGCGCTCGAGGTAGGCCATCTCCTTGCCCGGGGCCACGCCGGCTGCTGCACCCATGCGTGCCGGTGCCTCGGCGAACTGCGGGTCGACGCCTTCCGAGATCAGGCGGCTGGTGCGGCCCTCGGTGCGGGTGTCAAGCTTGTCGGCCACGCTCGGCATGCGGCCAACGCCGGGCACTTCCTTGCCCTGGTCGTAGCGCTCGAACACGCCGGCCCGCTCGCGCGCCAGCATGCCCACCCAGTCGGGGCGCTGTGCCAGCGCATCGCGCTCGTCCTTGCTCGAGGCATCCCACTTGGCGTTGAAGGCTTGGCGCATCTCCGGCTTGACCGGCACACGGCTGGTGGTCGACAGGTCCGGCGCGGTCATGTCCTGACCCTCGAGCACCGAGCCAGACTGCTTCTCTTGCGGCGTCATGCGCTGGCGCGGCGCCAGGAAGGCCGGCTTGCTGGCGGCGTCGATCTCGGCCTGGGTGGGCGGCGCGTCCGTGGCAAGGAACTTCTGGCGCTCGGAGTCCACGTCAGCGCCTGCAGCCTTCGCGTGCGGCGCGATCACCTCGTCGAAATACTGGCCCTTGACCTTGAGCTGATCGTCGCCAGACAGGCCCTGGAACTTCTTGCCGGCCGCGATCTCGCCCCACTTCGGGATCTTGGCCAGATCCGGGAGCTGGCCTGCAGGCTGGGCAGCCTTGGACTCGCCGATGCTGCCCAAACGGCCCAGCACGTCCTGCACGTAGCTCGAGACGCGCTTGCCGTTGCCGTCGGCGCGGTCGTTCTTCCATGCGGCATCCTTGCCGACGTTGCCTTCGCCTGAGAAGTAGCCGGTGGCGATCTTGGCCGGGTCGTCGCCGAACTTGTTGCCCAAGTCCTTCACGATCCGCGCCATGACAGCGAGGTTATGGTCGGTGTTGTCGATCGTCTCACCCGGCTTGGCGTAGCGGGAGAACGTGGCCGGGATGATCTGGCCGGCGCCGCGCGCGCCGTCGGTGCTGGTAGCCGTGTTGCGACCGTTGCCAGACTCTTGGCCGAGCAGCGCTGTCATCACGCGGCGCTGGGTCGGAGTGAGGCCTTCCTGATCGGCGACGGCGCCGATGGCGGTGTCGTCAATCGGGCCGGTAGCGGCAGGCTGGCGGTACGACTTGGCGGGCGCTGGCTGGGCGCTCAGCAGGTCGCCGAAGCCACTGCCCGATGGGGCTGGAGTCGAACCAGAAGGGGTTATGCTGAGAAGGCTGCCAAAGTCTTGATTCGATTCCATGAGGCTTCTTGCTGTGAAGGGACGCCGAGATAGGGAGTCCTTTCATTGTGCCCATGGCTCTCCTATTTGACCTTAGCGCGTCCAGTCGCTCCAGTTGCTGCCGCCAGAAGCTGGTGCTGCTGCTGGAGCTGCTGTCGGCGATGAGCCGCGCAGGTTGTCGTAGAGGCTTCCCGCTTGCTCCTCCAGCTTCTTGATGTCCTGACCCGGCATCTGGTTCTTCGACACGTAGTCCATGATGAAGCTGCCGCGCGTCTTCTCGCGCGACGACCGCACCATGTCCCATGCGTGCGCCGTGTTCTTGGCCACGCCGTTCTTGACGAGGTACTCCATCGTCTGGATCTCGGCCGGTGTGTGCTGCTTGTTGAACTGGCTGGGGTCGCCCTGGTGGGTTTGCGTGACCGAGCCGGTAGCCTTGTTACCGGCCCAGACGTTGCCGTTCGAGTCATGGATGAATTGGTACTCACCGCTCTTGACCTTGCCCATGGCGGCCTTGATGGACTGCACCGGGACAAAGCGCGTCGTGCCGTCCGAGGTGGTGAAGTTGTAGCCGTCGCCCTGCGGGCCGCCGCGCACCGGCACGATGTCGGTGAACGTCTTGCCGTTGGTGTTCGGCATGATGTCGCTGACCTTGGCGATGCGGTTGGCGAAGTTCAGCGCACCATCCTTGTCCTGGCCGGCGATCAGTTGGCCCAGCGTGCCAAGAACCATGTCGGACTGGCCTTGCCCAGACAGTTGGCCCGACACCGACGCCTGCCGGATCTTCTCCGGTAGCAGCTCGAGGTCGGCGCGCGACTGCAGGACTTGGCCCTGCAGAGTGTTGTTCTTCACCTCCTGCGTCTGTGGGAGGTTGGATTGCTCGTTCTGCGCATTCGACAGCCCCATGCCGGCCTGGATGCCGCTGGTCTTCTGCTGCGTCTGCTTGATCGCGGTGTCACCCGGAATCAGGTCGAGCCCCTGCTGGTTCTGCCCGGCTCGGAGTTGGAATCCGGTGCGCTCGGCAGCCACGCGATCGTCCAGTGTGGAAAGCTCGGCGGCGCGCTTGCGCTGCTCGTAGTCGCGCACGTTGCGGGCGTCACCCTCTTTGAAGTATTGGTCGGCTGCGACGAGCCCGAGTCCGAGGTTCATGTCTTGCTCCTTACCAGCCTTGGCTACCGGCCAGGGCGGCGATCGGGTCTGTGGTGGCGTTGGCGGCCGTGACGGCGGCCGGCGCGATGCTGGTGGTCCCGAGGGCATAGCCGACGGGGCTGCCGCTGCCGAGCCAGTTGCCGCTGCCTCCGCTGTTGAAGACGCGATCCGTAATCCGACCGATCGCGCCTGCCTGCGCGTTGGCCTGCGCCATGCCAGCGTTGGCCAGCGACAAGCTTTGGTTGGCCGAGGTGGCCAGCGCGCTTCCAGCCGCAGCCGGTAGGCCTTTGCCTAGGCTGAGCGCGTCGGTCTTGCGGGCGTAGGCGGTGTCTCGGATCTTCTGGCGAGCTGCGTTCTGCTGCGTGGCATCGGTGGCCGCCTGCGCCAAGTCCAGCCCGACCATGCTGGCGCCGTAGCCGGCGCTCGTCGGATCGAGGCCTGGGGTGCGCGTCAGGCGGTCGCGGGCCTTGCCGAACTGGTTCGACACGGTGGCCGAGGCTTCGCCCGCCGCTCGCGCGAAGTTCTCTGGGTTGTCGTAGTTCTGCGCCTCGCCGACGACCTGCCGCTCCAGCGGCTCGTAGATCTCCTTGTAGCGTTCCCACTGGTCGCGCGCGATCTGCGCTTGCATGCGGGTCGAGTCAGCCGCCGCATCGTTGGCGCCCTGGGCGCCGTTGTCGTCGGCCAGCAACGCTCCACCGACCGTGGCTATCGTTGCCCCTGCTACTACTGCCCATGCCATATCAATTCTCCAGCGCCAGCGCGGCGCAAAATGCGTCATAGTCCTCGAAGCTGGCCGCGATCAGCTCATCCTCCAGCTTATCGAGGTCCGTCTCGTCGGTGCCATGGATCGTGGTCCAGATCGTGTCCTCATGGGCATACCCGGCCCGTTTTGCTCCAGGCCCTGACACGATGGTGGTCCCCGCCTTCACGCGCTTCACGCCGTCCTCGGTCAGCACGGAGATGTCGCCCTTGCTGACGATGTTGATCTGGCTGTACTTGTGGATCTTCCCGACCAGCACGGTGCCCTTCGGGATGAACAGCTCGCGCGCGTACACCCCGCGCGAGAAGTGGTGCTTGACCGGGAGATCTACCGTCTCGCCAGCGAAAAGCGCCGACTCCAGTCTGGCCAGCTTCTCCCGAATGTCGCGCCCCTGAACCTGCAGAGCCTGGGCTTCGACAGGCACGACGGCGCCGGCTGTCTGGCCCGCCAGCGGGTCGATGATCAGATCCGAGACGGGCGTGGGGACGGCAATTTGCATGCTGAGATTGTCCCCGGCAGCCGGCTATTTGACCTCACGCTGCTTGTTCAGGAACCAGTACAGGACGTCCCAGTCGGAGTACCCGGTCTGCTCGTCGTAGACGTACTGCTTGCAGCGCACGACGGCGCCATCGACGACGGTCGCGCCGTAGAAGGTGTCGTGGGCGCCACGCCGCTCTGGCAGGCCAAAGAACGCTTCCACCTCACCCGGGTCGCCGGAGAAGTAGAAGTCCTCGAAGCCATCGAGGCCGGTTGGCGTTGGGCGCCCGAACTCAGCCATGTTGACGCCGTAGAAAAGGATGCGCGCCGATGGCGGCGCCCAGGCCGGCGCTGGTCCGTCGTAGAGCCGGTAGCCGCGCAGGTACGAGGTGCGGCTGCTCATGCAGAACTTGCGCGAGACGCTGGCGTACTCGCTGCCGAGCAGGAACTCGGCCTGCTGCAGCGGCAGCACGCAGGTCACAACGGGCTCGCCCAGGATCTCGTGGAAGGACGGCGTGGACGTCGACTTGTAGTCGGTGATGAGCGCCCACGGGAAGGCCTCAGCAACCGGTGCGAACAGGACCGCTGCCTCGTGGTTGGTGGACGCGATGACGGTGCGAACCTCATCACCCGAATACTGAATCTCCTGCATCAGAACCAACCTGCCTTGCTGAGCTCGTCGAAAAGGAACTGGTCGACGTCCGCGCCGATGGGCACGCTCATGTAGCCCTCCATGCGAGTGACCTCGGTCTTGCTTGTGGCCAGCACCTTGCAGCGTTGCACGAGGTAGATCACCCCGGTTTCGCCGTCGTCCTCGGTGCGCGTGCTCGTGATCTGAAACGGCTTAATCATATCGAGCCCCGTTGGAAGTAATGACGGTGGTAGGCGTCAGGTTGAGCGTCTCGTTGGAGTACGGCCACTTTCCATCTGTGTTAGAGCTTCCGCCCGTTCCTATGCCGAGGAATGCCGAGTCCTTCTTGTAGTTCCAGTTGCATCCGTAGTGGGCCGTGATCCACCCAGCGTAGAGGTAACCTCCGACGTAGCGGATCCCGCCGCGATAGAAGGCCCAGTAGTAGCTGGTCCACGAGTAGTTTCGCTTGGCGCCAACGCAGTTGCCATAGGCATCTAGGCCATCGCACTCTTCCTCGCTGGCGTAGTAGCTGAACTCGCGCTCGGCCTGGGCGACTGATGGGAAGAAGAAGATCGGCTTGGACCCGCTGACCGTGAAGGCGTAGGTGTTGCGATTGTCAGGCCCCATCTGATTGCCGGGGTCGCTCCGGCAAAACCTTGGGTCGAGCCGGTTTGGGCCGATGAGCAGCGGGTTGGATGGCGGCTGCACGCTGATACCACCGGTCACGACCATGGGGGCCAGCCGGCTGTCGAACGACAGCGAGCCGTTGTTGGTGAACACCTGCATGCCGTAGTCGGTGCCGGTCTGTCGGTTGATGCCACCCGGCTCGCAGAAGACGTAGATCTCGGGGATGAGCGACGAGGTGCCCGAGCGGATGAGCTCGATCTCCCATGTCCTGCTGCCGTCTACTTTCCGCACCGCCACGATCCCGTAGTAGTCGCTGGTCGGCATCGTGAAGAACGGCAGCGGCGTGGCGTCGCAGTCGATCCAGAAGGCGTAGTGGCGCAGGCCGCCGTAGCCGTCGAACTGCCGGATGATCCGGTTCAGCGTGGCCTTGCCGGCGAAGTGCAGGTTTCGGGTATCGCTGGAGACGAGCACCTGCCCGCTCTCGTTGGTTGCTTCAAAGCCCCATGTCATCGCATCAGCACCAGCCCGTAGCTGTCCTCAGATCCGCCGCCGATGGTGACGCGCGTGCCCTGCACGGAGATCGAATGGGCGACGGCGCGGCGGTCGATCGGCGGTGGGTTGATCATCATCTGGGTCACCAGCACCTCTCGGTTCTGCAGCAGCGGGTAGTCCTTGGTGACTGTGGTGCCGCCCTGCACGTAAAGCGCGTCGACCTGATTCCACGTCACGTCGGTGCTGGCGAACGTCACCGTGCCGGCGCCGTTCAGTATCTGCATCCCGTAGCTCATGCCAGCTTCCCGATCCGCACCCGGATGGCGCCGTTCTCATCAAACACGTTGATCGTGTTGTTGGTCATGATGAGCGCCGACCGGTTTGATCCGTCTGGGCTCACGATGGAGAAGCGGTCGGCGCGCACGATGAAGTCGGACGAGTTCTGGTCCGAAGCGAGGCCAATGCCGGACACACGCCCCCCGACGTCGACCCGCAGTGTCCACTGGGCATAGAGCGTGCCGTCTGCGTTGGCGCGGACTTCGGACTCCTGTGCCAAGGCGGCAGACAGTTCACCTACCGACGCCTGGATCTGGTTGTACTGTGTGGTCAGCGCCGCCACGCTGTTGGCGTTGGTCGTGATCGACGACTGTTGCAGCGCCAGCGAGCTATTGACGGCGGCGTACTGGGTGTCCAGCGTGGTCTGCAGCGCGTTGTCGGCGTTGACGCGCTGGGTGACCTCTGTCTGGATGGCTGCCTCGGAGGTGCCGACGCGCGTGCCAAGCGCAGTGATCTGGTTGGACAGCCCCGTCTCGCCCTCGATGCGCTGGTTTGTCTCATTGACCAGGGCAAGCTCGGTGGCTCCAAGCCGATCGAAGATCCCGTTGGGCTTGTCGATCAGATCGACCCTGGCCTCGAGGGAGCGGAAGAGCTGCGACTCAAATACCTGCGAGTGCAGGTCTGACAGCGCGCGGCTGATCTCTCCCGGGCTCAGGGTCATGCTGCCGAGACTGCGCACCTGCTGCGCGGTCTTGGTGGCCACTAGACCGTCGATCTCGGCTCGAGTAACGAAGGCCCCGTCTCCGTTCCCGCTGTTGCCGTTTCGCACATGCCAGCCATCGACGATCGACTGCAGGACGATCCGAGTGTTCTCGTCCTTGATGGCATCGAGCGCATTGAGCGGGACGCCTGGGACGCCGCGCTTGACAGCGCTCGAGATGGATCCTGCGATGCCGGTCATAGGGTGGCAAGCTCCCGTGCAGTCTGGGCGATGCGCAGCTCTCTGAAACGACCCGTGCCGGTGATCTTGACGCGGTAGCGGTCAGACTCAAAGCCGCTGGGGAGCCTGAACGTGGTCGAGCCGTCTGTCACCTGCTGCGTGTGCTTGAGCTGGTAGGACCAACCGGATTGGGTCTGCACATAGGCCCAGAACTCGATGGTCCACGAGCCTTCGCAGACGGCCTGCCCGACGCCGAAGTTTGCCGGGCGGGTAAGCACCATCTCGCGCGACTGCCACTGGCAGCTCAGGTCCGCGCCGCCGTTGAACTGGAACAGCGTCTGGCCGCTGACGTAGTACATCTGGTCGGACAGGACGCTGACGAAGGCGCACTGGGCCGTGAGGCTCGGCAGGTCCGTCATGGACGCTGCGGCCTCGTCGAAACGGATCATGAACGGCGTGAAGACGCCGGTCGACGAGAAGACCACGAGGCGCCCGTCCCAGACCGAGAAGCGCATGGTGGACAGGCCCGCTGCGTAGCGCTGGCGCCAGACATCGCGGGTGAAGAAGAAGGCCGACTGGTCGAGCGCGCCGGTAGCGCCGTTGATGGTGACCAGCCCGTCGTTGCTGGCGTAGATCATGGACCCGTTGACCACGGCCATCGACCACTTGGACACCCCGGCTTGGTTGACGTTGATCTTGGTCGCCGTCATCGAGTCGGGCGCGACACCGGACACCATGTACGGGATGGCGGTGGTGGTGATGATGGCTCCCGATCCGTGGGGGATGCTGCCGACGATGGCGTGAGGAAGCGTGGTGACGTACTTGGGCGGCCATGCCCAGGGCTTGAAGGCCTCGCTGAACCAGAGCTCGTTGCCCTTCCAGGCGCACAGGATCCCGTTGGGCAGGCTCATGAGGCCGCGCAGGCCAGTGTCTGGCGGGTAGTAGTCGTAGGAGGCGAGCACCTCGTTGAGCAGCTCGGCCTTCACGTTGTCGCTGAAGCTGACGACGTTGGATGCCAGCACGCTGACAGAGCCGACGTAGAAGTAGTCGGTGAGTGCCGTTCCAGACCCGGTGCGATAGACCCGAAGCTCCTTGATAGGCGCGTAGTTGGGAAGCTGGTTCTTGGTCAGCGTCACGGCCACCGGCAGCGTCGGGGCGGTGTCGACCAGCGTCGGATCGCTCGGCGGTCCTTCCTCGCCATAGGTGTTGACCTGCGTGAAGACGTAGGCGCGTGTCTCCTTGTCGGACTCCTTGATGCCCTGGGTCAGGGTGACGCGGTAGGTGCCGTCGGCCTGCTTGGACATCGACAGGCTGTAGAGGCCGCCCGTGCTGTCAAAGCTCGAGTTGTCGGTGTAGAGGTCGAAGACCTGGGCGTTGTCGCGCAGCCAGTTGGCCGTCATGCGCAGCACTGGGAAGGCCGTCTCCGGGGTTTCCGTGTCGCGCTCCGAGGGGGTGAACTGGTACTGGGTGTTGTTGACCACGGTGGGCGTGATAGCCTGCTCTTGGTACTTGACCCCACCGTACTCCCAGTGGAACTTGAAGACGATGGTGGAGTTCGCCGACGTGACTTCCTCGGCCTGCAACGCGGTCAGCGTGGGCGCGACGGTCGGGCGCGGGACGCCAACGAGGTAGGACGAGGACGGAGTACCACCGGTTGTCTTCATGCCGAGCCGGTCGGCCACACGCATAGCGCCGTCGCCGGTGTAATAGAGCCGGTTGAACTGGTCGTTCACCATCGGCGAGCGCACGGCGTTGACGTCGGCCGTCCACGAGTAGAACGACAGCCCGTCTTCGGTGTAGATGGAGGCCGGGATGTTGGAGAGCGTGAACATCCCGAAGCCGGTCTTGACGTTGCGCAGCTCGCCGTAGGCAAAGTCGCAGTTCTGCGCGACCGTGGCCTCGCCTTCAGCGAGCAGGTGCTCTGGGATGCGGGGCCGGATGCCCTTGAATGAGGTGAGCTTGGAGGCGGTCATGGTTCACTCGTAGAGGACGTTGACGTAGCCGTTGTCGAATGCGACTCCACCCGAATAAACACGAACGGCCGTGAGCGCGTCGCCAAGAGCGACGCTGCCAGCCGATACTGCCATGCTCACGCCGCTATTGAAGACCCACACATTTCCACTCATCGCCCATGTGTTCCCGGTTACTTTGACCAATACGACTATGCCGCTGGTTTTCTGCGTTCCGCCCTCGCCAATATAGAACGCACTACCGTTGGCAAATACCTGCGCGGCGCCAGAGGCTGACTGCACGTCACTGGCGCCGCCTGTATATCCTGTTGTTACGTATGTCGGAGTTGCCCCGGTCCCAAGCTGAAGCATTAGACCAGCACCACCTATGTTGCTCACACCGTCAAGCACGATGGTGATGCGTTTCGCCCACGACGGGATGCCAGTGAATGGGATCGAAGTGCCACTGGTAGCTGCCACAGCGGTAGCCTGGGTCAGCGGCTGCGACAGCTTGGCTGGTGTGACCGTAGCATCGGTCAGGCTGCCACCGCTTAAGGTGCCGGAGATGGACAGGTTCCCAGAACTGTCGAGCGACATTAGAGATGTGAACGACAGGGACGCATTGGCTGCGACCGATGCCGCACCGTACCACTGGTGGCCTGCGCCGGTGATCGAGTACAACCCGGCTGCGCCTGCTGAGTTGGCTACCCAACCCGTCGTGTAGCGCGCGTTGTTCGTGAAGTTGATCGACGCCGAGGCGCTGGTGACGACGCCAGACGCTGGCAAGAACGCATGGCCAGCCGCTCCCGATAGGATGGGGGTGCCAAGGCCCACGTTGCCAGTGAACTCGGGGCTGGCAGACGGCGCGTAGGCGGTGCTGTTTGTGAAGGCAGCCGTGCCAAGCGTGCCGCCGCCGCCGATGTTCAGGGTCGCGCCGTCGGTGCCGGCCAGGGTCAGATTGTTGCTGACGGAGAGCGTCTTGGCCGTGGTGCCGCCCGCGATAGAAAAGCCGGTGGCGTTGGCCGTGAGCGTCAGGCCGTTGTAGGTCTTGCCGGCCAGGGCCGTCGGCAGGTCGCCATCGACGATCGAGTTCCAGCCTGGGGGTGCAGACACAGTGCCGGTGCCCGTCTGGGTCAGGAACTTCTTGGTCGCGGTGATGTTGCCGGCCAGCCGGGTGTTGCTGTTCGCAGCATCGCCGTAGATCAGGTCGCCCAGGGTGGTCACCGGGGACAGCGCGTTGAAGCCGGCCGCCTTGCTGGTAGCGCCGGTGCCGCCGTAACTGATGCCGATGGTGCTGCCAGTCCAAGTGCCGGTGGCGATGGTGCCCAGCGTGACGATGCTGCTCGATCCGGTAGACGGCGCGTAGGCGGTGCTGGCCGTGAAGGCCGCCGAGCCCAGGGTGCCGCCCGCGCCGATGTTGAGCGTGGAGGCGTCGGTGCCGGCCAGCGTGAGCGTGTTGCTGACCGTCAGGGTCTTGCTGGTGGTGCCGCCTGCGATGGTGAAGCCCGTTGCCGCAGCGGTCAGCGTGAGCGCGTTGTAGGTCTTGC
>ERZ650303.114-NODE-114-length-21952-cov-27.292734_pt1 | contig 21952 bp, 20 predicted proteins | sample MGYA00376239_ERZ650303 | MGnify/ENA primary metagenome ERZ650303 (study PRJEB26733, sample SAMN07839262) | wastewater metagenome | biome: small river; feature: stream; material: water | place: USA: North Carolina | collected 2016-04-05 ... | reverse complement strand
GATGTGACTGGGAGTTCAGACGTGTGCTCTTCCGATCTCCCGCGGGGCTAGCCGTTTTTCAGTGTGCGCACATCCGCAATCCGGGGTTCCCCCGTCGCGCCAGCTGAGCCTGCATGGGCCGACCGAAGCACGCTGCCAGCGAGAACGAGCTCAGCCAGCTGGCCGGCGTCAGCGACACCACATGGAAGAGCCACAAGGCCGCCGGCTGTCCGGTGCCGCGAACGCGCGCCGAGATCCCGGCGTGGCTGAAGGCCTACCACGCATGGCGCAAAGCGAACGGCAAGGAAGTGCGGCTGCCAGGCGCCGGCGCCGGTGGTGCCAGTGCCGGCGGCCTCGATCCCGAGATCCTGGCGAACAAGCGCGAGCGAGGACGGCTGCAGAACATGCAGATGCGCCTCGACCTGGCGGTGCGGCAGAAGCAGCTGATCCCGATCAGCGAGGTCCGACAGTTCGCGAGCCGAGCCATCCTGGCGGCGAACGCGCGCCTCGAAGCGCTGCGCACCAGGCTGGCGGCGCAGATCGGTCCGGTGTGCCAGGGCGGCGAGGTGTTCGTGCTGGAACGGATCGACGCCGAGCTCCGGATGCTGCGCGAAGAGTTCGCACGTGGGATGGCAGGACCGGTTGAGGAACCACCAGCAACGTGACCACCGCCGAACAGCTGCTGACCGATCCCGAGATCATGCGCAACTGGCACCGCGAAGAGCGGCTGACGGTGAGCGAGTGGGCGGACGCCAACAGAATGCTGAGCGACCTCAGCAGCAACGAGCACGGCCGTTACCAGTCAGGACGAACGCCGTACGCGCGCGAGTGGCAGGACAGCTGCGCGCTGGCGTGGGTTCGACAGGTGACGGTGATGGCAGGGACGCAGGTCGGCAAGAGCGAGGCGATGCACAACGTGATTGGCTACTACGTCCAGCACCGGCCGAGCCCGATCATGATGGTGCTGCCGAGCGGGAAGGCCGTGAAGACGGCAGGGCGTCGACGACTCCTGCCGATGATCCGAGAGAGCCCGTCGCTTCGAGCAGAGACGACAGGCCAGACCGGCGACATGACGTACAGCGAGATCACGCTGCGCAGATCCGTGATCTACGTGCGCAGCGCTGGATCGCCGGCGGACCTGGCCAGCGTGCCCGTGCGCCTGGTCGTCGGCGACGAAACGGAGAAGTGGCCAGAGTGGTCGGGCGACGACGCCGACCCGCTGAGCCTGGTGCGCGAACGCACGCGAACCTTCTTCGACCACGTGGTGCTGCTCGCGTGCACGCCGAAGCACCAGCACGGGATCATCGCGCGCGAGTTCGAGGCGGGAGACCAGCGGCACTACCACGTGCCGTGCCCGCATTGCGGCGCCTGGCTGCAGTTCGAATGGGAGCAGGTGCGATGGGATCCCGACGTGCGCGATGCCGAGCAGCTGCGAGACACGCACGCAGCGTGGTACGAGTGCCAGCACTGCAACCAGCGCATCAACGACCTGCAGAAGATCGAGGCCGTCGCAAAGGGCGTGTGGATCCCGGCGGCGTTCACGCCGGACGAGTGGTTTGCCGGCGCGCGAGAGACGGATCGATGCAGGCACCGCAGCTACCACCTGTGGGCCGCCTACTCGCCGTGGCTCACGTGGTGGCAGATCGCCGCGCAGTTCCTCGAGTCGACGCAGCAGGGCGACCCGGCCAAGCTGATGAATTGGACGACGAACTGGTTGGCCAGGCCGTGGCAGGAGACCGTGCAGCACGCAGCAGACGAGGCGGTGCTTGCGTGCGTCGAGGCGCGCCAGGTTGGCGAAGTGCCGGACGACGTGCAGCTGATCACCGCCGCCGTCGACACGCAGGGCAACCGCCTTGAGTGGGCGGTGCAAGCGTGGGGCTACGACGAAGAGTCCTGGCTGATCGACGCCGGCAAGATCCCGCTGATGTCCAACGGCCAGGACTGGATGCAGCTGCACGAGAAGGTCCTGCGGCGCCGATTCGGAAAGCACCAGGTGCGCCTGTGCCTGATCGACAGCCGGTGGCGCAGCGACGAGGTCCTCGACTTCTGCCGACTGCACCAGCCGACGACGCGCATGATTGCCGGCGTGGACAAGAGCGGTCCCGATCTGTTCACGCCGAAGAAGATCGATCGACACCCGAGAACCGGCATCCCGCTGAAGAACAGCATGCTGAAGTGGTCGGTGCAGGTGGGGTGGTTCAAGGACCTGGTCGCTGCGCGGTTGACGAAGGCGATCACCGAGCCAGAAACGAAGGCAGGGCGCATCCGGTTACCAAACGGCCTGCCGGCTGACTGGCTCGAACAGATCAGCAGCGAGCACAAGGTGGTGCAGCGCAGCGGCAGCAAGCGAGTCGAGCGGTGGGTTCTGCGACCAGGCCGGCGACGCAATGAGGCGTGGGACCTCCTCGTCTACAACGCCTGCGCGGCGCGAATGCTGTTCGCCAACCTGCTGGTCAGCAAGGAACGCCTGCCAGAGCGGAACGCCAAGCCGGTGCAGGGTCCGCCCATTCGCACGAGAGCACCAGGAGCAGGCGTGCAGCTGCCCGGGATCAGTAGGAGACCATGAGGACGATCAACCCAACCGGGCTCGGCGGCGACGACGGCAGCGACGATCAGCTGCCCATCGTTCCGTTCGTGCCTTTCCGCTGCCCACGATGCAATCGCCACAAGCCGTTCACCTACGCGGTTCGCGGCCGATTGCGCTATCACCGGTGCCAGCACTGCAAGCAGAAGTACCGCAGCTGGGAGCTCGACAGCACAGACGTGAAGGACTGGACGCCTCCGCAGAGCGGAGCGTGATGCGAGCAGCGGTGTGCTCGAGGTGGCAGGATTCCTCGGGTGACGGCAACCACGAAGTACGTCCTGCACTTGTTCGACGGTCACGGTCGTGGCCGGCAAGCGCCAGCGCCGCAGACGATCGATCCAAAGGCGGGCCAGCTGCTGAAGTTCGCCGGGCCGCCGAGCCCTGCGCTCGAACTGAACGCCGTGGTCGTTGGCAGGACGAGCGGAGCGTGCGGTCGCATCACGAAGGTCCTCGACGCGGCGACGTGCGTGATCGAGACGATCCCGCGCACCTTCGCGGGCCTCGCGTTCGCGCAGAACAGCAGCGGCACGCCAGGCGTCGGGGAGATCTGCGACTTCGACAATTGCCAGGGGACAGCAGGTGGTTACCTGGTGAACCACGCTGGCACCTACGCGATCGGCACCACGTCAATCGCCGTGGACACTGGCGTCGGAACGATGCTGGTGGGAGACCGCCTCAAGTTCAGCGGGCACGCCACGGTCTACACGGTCGCGACGGCGCTGACGGCCGGCACGGTCGTGATCACGCCGAGCCTGACCGCAACCGTTGCCGACAATGAAGCCGTCACCCTGCGCGGCGGCGAGGCCGTGCTGCTGCCCCTGGGAGACAGCCAGCAGCTGCCGCTGGGCAACCAGTACGTCGCCGAGCACCACGACGCCGAGCTCTCGGCGCGCATCGAAGACGGCCTGGGCAACTGGTGCTGGTGGGACCGCCAGGCCAAGGTGTGTGAGCTGATCGCCGTGATCAGCGCCACCGGCACGTTCCGCAAGGGCGACGCGTGCACGACCTCGAGCGGCGGCGCCTTCACCGTTCAGGTCGTCATCGACAACGGCGGCGGCAACCTGGGCCTCTACGTGCTGCGCAAGCGCGGGACGCCGACCGCCGGCGACACGGTCACGAACAGGACGACCACCGGGAGCGGGACGATCGCGCTGATGGGAGCGAACACGCCGCTCTACCAGCCGACCGGAGGGTTCGTGCCCTACTCGCCATTCCCGAACGCCGGCGGCACGGCGACCGACGATCAGTACTGGGAGCGGATCCCGCAGGGCAACGGCGGCCTCGGAGAGAACAGCCTGGGCCCGGACGCCAAGCTGATGCATCTGCTCGATGCCTACTTCAAGAAGGCGACGGACCCGAACGACAGGCACTTCCGCATGGTGCCGTTCTGCTCGTGGGACGACGAAGGCGTCAACGACGGGAACCTCGGTGGCGTGACGATTCAGGTCGTCAAGTGCAGCGGCACGTTCCCCGCGAGCGGCACGTTGGTGGTGGGGCAGACCGTCACCGGACCGAACGGTTGGTCAGCGACCGTCCACGGGTGGAACAACGGCCTGAAGTACCTGTTCGTGCGGGCCACGAACGGCGCGGTGCTCGGCGCCGGCACGCTGACGCTGAGTGGCGGCGCCACCGTCACCGGCACCGGCGCCGCGTTCGGGTGGGCCAAGGGGAGCACGCACTGGAACAACATGGTGGCGCAGATCACTGCAGCCACAACCGCGTTTGGCGCGATCAGCGGCACCGCCGCGATCAAGTGGGCCGGCGTGGTGGCGCAGCCGTGGGAGACCGAACTGGCGATCCACGCCACCGCGAACGGCTGCCCCTACCCGAGCCAGGAGCAGGTGCAGCAGGCCTGGCTGGCGTGGGCCACCGACCTGCGGACGCTGCTAGGCGACAGCACGATCCCGATCACGACCTGGAAGCACCGAGACGAGAGCCATCTGTCGGACGTCTACATCACGCCAGGCGTGAGCTTCGCGTGGTACCACAACAGCGTCCTGGAGACGCTGCCGGTGGTCGTGCCGCGGCTGACGCTGGTGCGGGCGTACGGCTACAAGATGTCGGACGACCAGCCGAACCTCTACCTGCGCACGGAGGACTACGTCGACCTGGGCGTGCAGTTCTTCCGGCACCTGCTGTTCGGCCAGGTCAGCGTGAACCCGGGCGACGGCCTCGAGCAGGTCGCTGTCGGCATCACGTGGGGACAGAGCCAGAAGACGGGTTACATCCCGGCCGCGCAGATGGCGAGCATCGACCTCGACCCGGACCTGTGGTCGCTGTCGACGTTTCCCGGCGCAAACACCGTCGACCAGAACGCGCTGTGCTGGAACCCGGTCACGATGCAGATCGAGCCGCTGGATCTGGCGATCAACGGCGGCAACGGCAGCTGGGGCACGACGGCTGGCACCTGCGGTCCCGAGGTTCCCGTCAACGCGCGCATGAAGCGCCGCTTCAGCGAGGACCCGCTGCAATCGACGCGGTTCGTCTCGTTCAAGTTCACGGTCCCTGGGAGCTCCTGCTCGCCAGAGGTCACGAACAGCACGGGATGCTGGGACCCGTCGCTGACGACCAGGCCGGCGACGACCGCCATCTGCAGCGTCAGCGTGCTGACGTCGCCGGCGCGCGGCCGATTCACGGCGGCCGCCGGAACCTTCGTGGGTCCGCAGTGGGTCAACGGATCGTCGGTGACGGTCGCCGGTAGCGGCCTTGGCGCGCAGGGAATCGGCGGCAACAACAGCGGCCAGTGGACGGTGCAGCAGGTCTACGCCGTTGCCGGCGACGGCAGCTGGGTCGAGATCCTGGGCACGTTCGTCACGGAGAGCACGCGCACCTTCACCATCACCGTGGGGCCGCCGCCGATCTGGCCAGAGTTCCTGAGGCAGTGGGCCGCGTTCCAGAGGGACTGCAGCCAGCGCCTCGGCATCATCCCGATCCCGGTCTACATCGACGGCGAGCAGGGAGAGTCCGACCTCGACCACGTCGAGCTCTACGAGGCATCCTTCAAGCGCGTGTGGGATGCGCTGGTGGACACGGTCGGCAAGCGCGTGCGCGGCGCGCCGCCGATCGCCAAGTGCATCACGCTGCTGCACAAGAAGACTCCGTTCCTCCCGCTGTACGGAACCGGAAGCGTGGAAGAGCAGGCGGCCGCGGCGGACGCGCAGATCGAGGCCATGCGCACGATCCAGAAGCGAGTCGCGGATGGCATGGAGAACAGCACGACCGTGGACCCGAGCGGGCTGCCGCTGCAGATCAACCAGTTCGGCAGCTGGCCGCGAACCTCGCGTGCCTACAACGGCGTGCACCACACGTCCTGGGCCATGATCCAGAAGGGGTTTCTGGTCGACGCGGCACTCGCCACGCTCGACGGGATCCCGCCGCATCCGCAAGGAGAGCTCGCCGTCGCATTCGGTGCCGTCGACGGCGGCACGCCATCGACATCAGGCACCGACGACGCCGGCACCGACGACGCCGGCGCGGGAACCGATGCAGTGGTCCCGAGCGAGCCATCGGGAGATCCGACCATCGCGAGCAACTCGGCGGACATCATCGCCGCGATCGACACGGCAATGCTGCAGGGCGCTGACGTCGCCAGCTACGTGGTGAACGGGCGCCAGGTCACGCTGCGCTCGATGACGGAGATGCTGGAAGCGAGGCGCTACTTCGAAGCGCTGCGCTCGAGGTCGCAGGGTCTGCGGCGCACGCGCGTGAGGTTCGGACAATGACGCAACGCATCAAGGGCGCCGCGAAGCGCCAACCGATCTACGCCGGCATCAGCGGAGCGATCGCGCGAGCGATCGACGGCGCCGTCGGCATGGTCGCTCCGCGCATGGTGCACGAGTGGCGAAAGGCCCGCGTGCGCAGCAGCGCGCTCGTGGCCTACGAGGCCGCGCGCATCACGCGCACGAACCCGGTCGAGGGTTCACAGAGCAGCAGCGCCGACGCCGAGATCCTGCCTGACCTCCGGCGCCTGCGAGACCTGTCGCGCACGATGGCGCGCGACGATGGGCACGGTTCGACCGTCATCAACATCCACGACGAGTGCATCGTGGGAGACGGCATCAAGGTGCAGGCCGCGTGCAAGCCGGCCGCGACCGGCATGACGCAGACGGAATGCGACGACTGGAACCAGGCGTGCACCGCCGAGTTCGAACGCTGGGCCGACGAAGAGGCGGACGCGACGCAGGTCGGGACCTTCTACGACCTGCAGAGCCTGGCCCTGCGGTGCCAGCTGGTCGACGGCGACGCGATCGGACACACCGTGGTGGGCAACGGACGGGTCGCCGTCGAGCTCATCGACGCCGATCGCATCGAGAGCCCTGGCATGACCGACACGACGAAGATCCGTGGCGGCATCGAGCTCGGCGAGTTCGGCCAGCACGTGGCGATGCACATCCTCGACGCGCATCCCGACGAGTGGTTCTCGGGGTCGGTGCGCACGCAGCCGAGGCGGGTGGCTGTCAGCGACGGCAGCTACAGCATCCTGCAGCACGTCTACAAGCGCACGCGGCCGGGCCAGACGCGCGGGGTTCCGCTGCTCACGCCGGCGATCACGACGAGCCGCAACCTGCACCACTACCTCGAGTCCGAACTGATCGCGGCGCGAGCGGCCAGCAACTTCGCGCTGTTCATCAAGCGCTCGGTGAGTTCTGCGGACGCCGACATCATGCCGGTGCAGGAGACGGAAGCGGCGACGGGCCAGAGCTTCCACGAGTACCTCGAGCCAGGGATCATCGAGTACCTGAACGAGGGCGAAGAGCCGATCCCGTTCAATCCGAACCGGCCAGGCAGCCAGTTCGCTCCGTTCGTCGAGCGCCTGCTGCGCGTGACGGCGGCGAGCAGCGGCCTGAGCTACGAGGTCCTGTGCCGAGACCTCGGCCGGATGAACCTCAGCAGCGCGCGCGCGATGATGCGCGAGATCCGCCGCGGCTTCGACCAGACGCGGGCCCGCCTGGTCCGTCAGTGGTGCCGGCCGATCTACCAGAACGTGATCCGTGCCGGCGTGGCCGCTGGCCGCCTGGTCCCGCCGGCGCAGTGGCTCGACGACCCGACGCCGTTCCTGCAGGCGCAGTGGGTGTCACCGATCTACGGCATGGTGGATCCGGAGACCGACGTGCGCGGCGCGGTGGCGTCGATCGATGCGAACCTCAGCGACCAGTACACCGAGGCGCAGCGGCAAGGCCGCAACGCCGAGGACGTGCTGCAGGCGCGCGCCAGGTTCTACGCGCGCGCTGCCGAGCTCGAGCGCCAGAACAACCTGGCGCCCGGCACGCTGACGCAAGAGCGGCCGAGCCGCAGCGAGTCCGTGCAGCCACCGACCGACCCGACGCAGCAAGCCGGCGACCAGGCGCCGCCGGCGAACACCCCGAACGATCCGACGACGCCATGAAGCTGACGCATCTCCTGCAGTTCGCACTCGCACAGACCTGGGCCATGGAGGCGAGCTTCCACGCGCGCATGTTCCAGGTGCTGATGCGGTCCGACTCCGCGCTCGACGAACGCCTGCTGGCGGCCGCCGCGGCGCCGACGCGCGACCGCCGGCGAGAGCAGATGACCGTGCAGCGCGGTGTGGCGGTGATCCCCATCAAGGGCGTGATCGCACCGCACGCGAGCCAGGTCGATCCGCTGTGCTCGGACATCGGCGCATCGGTGGAGCACGTCCGCTCCGACCTGCAGGCGGCACTGGACGACCCGGCGGTGCAGAGCATCCTGCTGGCCATCGACAGTCCCGGCGGCAGCGTCCAGGGGCTCGACCAGCTGGCGGCCGACATCCGCGCGGCCAGGAAGAGCAAGCCGATCATCGCGCACACGGACGGGATGATGGCCTCGGCGGCCTACTGGCTCGGCAGCCAGGCCGACCGCGTCTTCGCGACGCGCGACTCGATGGTCGGGTCGATCGGCGTGATCGCGAGCTTCCTCGACAACCACCGCCAGCTGCAGGACCGCGGCCTCGATCCGGTGGTGATCCGCAGCGTGCCTGGCAAGGGCATGACGCAGAGCAACGGCGCCGTCGGTGACGCGAACCGCGCCGCCGTGCAGGCCGAGGTCGACGCCTACCATTCGATGTTCGTCGAGGCTGTCGCCGCGGGCCGCAACGTCCCGCTCGAGCGAGCGAACGCGATGGGCGACGGCGCCGTGCACATCGGCCGCCAGGCGATGGACAAGGGCCTGATCGACGGACTGCAGCAGATGGATGCCAGCATCCGCATCGCACGCAGCATGGGCAGGTCCGCCGCTGTGGCGGCCGCCGTGCGCGCAACCCCGTCGGGGCAACCGATCACGGTGGCCGCCGACGACAACGATCCTCAGACCGGTGGCGAAGGAGCCACGGACCAACACGAACCGAGGCAGATCATGAGCAGCACGAACGTCCCGCCGGCCACGCCGGCATCCCCGGCACCCGTCACGGGCGCCACGACCACCACCACGCCGGTCGCCACCATCAACCCCGAGGCCGCGGTGAAGGCCGAGCGTGATCGCGTCAACGCGATCATGCGTGCCGGCGCGAAGGCGCAGGGCGACCTGGTCGCGCGGCTGATCGCCGACGGCACGCCGCTGGTCGATGCGCTGCAGGCGATCAACGCCGACCTGACCGTGAAGCTGGCCGCGCAGGCGCCGACGGCGACGCCGAACACGCACCCGCTCGCGACCGGCAACACCGCCTCGGTGGCGCCGTCCGAGACCGGCGAGCCGAAGGCGAAGGCGCCGTCGCCCGTCGACAACGAGCAGGCGTGGCGCGCCGAGTTCGACGCCAGCGCCGACCTGCAGCGCGAGTTCTTCGGCGACTTCGGCCTCTACGCGGGCTGGAAGCGGAACGAACGCAACCTGCAGGCGGCGAAGCGCCGCGGCGAGGCGAAGCCGGACTGACGACGCCACGGGCCGTCGCCGGCGCGGACGACGGCCCGCCAACCACGCGCACAAACACACACACAGAAGCCACGAACTAGGAGCAGAACATGACCGCAGGTCTCAAGGGGCTCGGGAGCCGAGCCATCATTGGCGCCTTCAACAAGCGCCTGCAGGAAGTCACCGAGCGCAGCTGGGTCTCCCGGCTGGCGTTGATGATGCCGAGCAACCAGGAGACGGAGTCGTACGACTTCCTCTCCGACGCGCCGGCGATGGAAGAGTGGGCCTCCAACCGGAAGAAGCAGGGCCTGCGCAACTTCGAGTTCTCGGTGAAGAACAAGAAGTTCAGCGCCGGCCTGGAGATCGACGAGGACGACTGGCGCCGCGACAAGACGGGCCAGATCATGATCCGCGTCAACGAACTGGCGGCACGCGCCGCGCAGCTGCCGGCGAAGATCCTGTCCGCCCTGCTGGTGGCCAACTCGAACGCCTACGACGGCGCCGCGATGTTCCACGCCTCGTCGCACGTGAACCTCAACGGCGACACCATCAACAACGCGCTGCAGGTGACCGCGGCGACCGGCACCACGCCGACGAACGCCGAGATGGAGACCGGCATCCTGACCGGCATCGAGTCGATCCTGGGGTTCAAGGACGACAGCGGCGAGCCGCGCAACGAGGACGCGCAGAGCTTCACGCTGATGGTCCCGCCGAACATGTGGAAGCAGGCCAAGGCCGCGCTCAAGAACGATTACTCCAGCAGTGGCGTGTCCAACACGCTGCGGGCGACGGAGTTCACCATCACCCCGGTGATGAACGCGCGCCTGCCGACTTCGTCGGCCTACATGTACCTGTTCCGCGACGACAGCGACGTCAAGGCGCTTCTGTGGCAGGACGAGGTCGCGACGATCATGGCCGCGCTGACGGAGGGCAGCGACTACCACACCCTGAACGACGCGCGCCTCTACTTCGTGAAGCGCGTCGGCAACGGCGGGTTCGGTCGCTACGACCAGGCCGTCCGCGTCGAGTTCACGTGATCCGGAGCCGTTGACCGGGAAGGGCTCGCCGACACGCATGGCCTGGCCGCCGTGCACCACAGACACACCAGAAACCAGAAACCACAAAGGCCACCATGGCTCTCTCCGCTCCCAAGCTTCGCAAGTTCCTCGCCGACGTCCCGCAGGTGAATATGCGCCTGCCGGTCAAGGCCTCCACGCAAATCTATGAAGGCGGCCTGCTGATGTTCAGCAGCGGCGCCGTCGCGCCAGTGTCCGGCGCCGCCGTGTTCGCCGGCGTCGCGCTCGAAACCGTCAAGGGCGGCGCGAGCGACGGCGACGTCAACGTGCTGGTGATGGTCCAGGGCGCCCTGGAGATTAACCTCACCACCGACACCGCGGCGATCACCGCCGTGGGCGTCGCGGCGACGTTCCCCGAGGCCACCGACGACGACACGGTCCGCATCGAGACCGCCACCAACATCACCGGCACCCCGCTCGGCCGCTTCATGCGCTACGTCAGCGGCACCACCGCCGGCGTGATGGCGATCTCCTTCAAGGGGTCGTCGGTCGCGTGAGCCGCTACCGGATGATCGAGCCAGGCACCGGCAAGGTCCTCGGCGAGCTCTCGCTCGTGCAGGACCTTGGTCCGGCGGAAGCCTGCCGCCAGCTGTTCCGCCAGAACGTGGTGCAGCTGGAAGTGGCGCGCGCCGATCGCGCGCAGACGCCGTCCGTTGCCAGCGACGTGCCGGCGGCACCCGAGGAGCCAGCGATCGTCCCGGCGGCGCCTGGCGCCAACAAGGCACGCGGAGCACGGCGCCGATGAGTCTCCGAGACCTGATGGGCCGCCACGCTCGAGGACCGCTGGTCCGCCTCGACCACAACGGCGAGTCGATCGTCTACCGTCCGAAGGGCGGCGGGACGCCGATCACCATGGCCGTGGTGGTCGACCGCTCGCTGCGCCTCGACCCGATCTCCGACCAGCACTCCCGCGTGGCGGCCAGGGCCGCCGTCGTGTTCGTCCCGCGCGGCGCCGGCGTCGACACCGTCGCTGCAGGCGATCAGATGGACATCGCCATCGAGGACGAGCAGGGAGCGGTGGTCCGCTGCCGCGTCGACGAGATCCTCAGCAGCGATGCCGGCGGTTGGACCGTCAGGGTGCAGCGGTGAGCGACCAGGTCGCGGTCAAGGTCGACACGGCGGCCGTCGAGGCGATGCTGAAGACGTCGCCTGTGAGCGTCTACGCGGGCATCCGCAAGTTCCTGTTCGGGGCCTTGCTCGGGCATCGGATCTACTGGCTGCGATCCAAGGGCACGAAGTTCGGGCGAGCCTCCGAGGGGTCGCGGGCCGTGAAGGTGTGGCGCATCAACGAGGCGCCGCAGGGACCGCCGCTGCCGAACTGGGTCACGTTCACGGTGCGTCCGGACGCGAAGCGAATCGCTGACCCGGACCAGGCCATCGCCGGTCTGCAGCAGCTGCAGGCCGAGGTCGGCACCGGTTCGTTGGTGCTCGAAGTGCACCAGAAGGGTGGGCCCACGGTGTCGCCGACCTGGATGGCCATCCCGATCCGCACGCGGCCAGGCACACCGGAGAAGTGGCGCCAGGCCAACCCCGGCAAGCAGCTGGTGGTGATCCCGGACCGAAGCGGCAACGACCGCCTGTGGCTGGCCGAGCGCATCCGCAAGATGCGACGTGGCCGCAAGCCGGCAAAGGGATCGCGGCGACGCCAGGTGTTCGAGCAGCTGAGAAAGCGCTTCCTGCTGACGCATCGCGTGTTCAACAAGCCGACGCTGAAGTTCTACGAGTCCTGGGACCAGCTGATCGCGGCACGGGCAAAGGAGTGGGCGCAGGCCGCCGACGAGATCCTGCAAGGAGTCGCCAATGGCAACGCTTCGTGACGGGCTGGTTCGGCAGGTCGTCGCGCGTCTGGCGACGATCACCGGGTGGAGCGCATCGATGCGAGCCGAAGAGGAGGCCACGAACGTGCCAGTGCTGGCGATCGTGGCCTGCGCCGGCGAGAGCAAGCGCCTGGTCGATTCGATGCACTACGAGTGCACGCTGCAGGTGGCCGTGCTGATCGTGGCGCGCAGCGAGGACGCCAGCGCATCGCTCGACGGCGGCAACGGCTACAGCTACCTCGATCGACTCGTGGGGCTTGCCGAAGCGGCGATGCACGCCACGCCGTGGCCGAACGACGAACTGATCACGATCACCGGGCATAGCGTCGACGACCCGTCGAACAGCAACCGCCTGGTGGCCGAGCTCAACCTGCAGATCATCTACCGCCACAACGTGAAGGACCCGACGCAGTACGCGCCGGTCTGGACGCCGTGATCGACCAACAAGCACTGCCACGACCAGGCCGCGTGGAGTTCGCCGACGGCACCGCGTTCGCCGCGTCGCCGTGGCGTGACGGCGCGATCGTTCGAACGCTGGTGCGCGACGCGCAGGTGAACCCGCGCCGCCTCACGCTGGTCTACGAAAACTCGCCGGCGGCCGTCCTCAAGGCCGTGCGCGACCACTGGAAGGCCTACGCCGACAGCGACTTCGCATGGCAGGCGCCAGGCGACGCGTTCGAGTCGCGATGGATCTACCCCGAGCCGGTGTCGATCGACTTCAACAACGCAGCGGGCAACGCGCGCGTGGTGGTCGAGGAAGCGCTCGTGCACGACTGAGCAACAACCAAACACGGAGAACCCAACATGCCTGTCACCCGTCGTCAGCAGATCCTGGCCAAGATCGAGTCCAGCGAAGGCCAGAACGCCAACCCCACCGGATCGGACGCGATCCTGGTCTACGAGCCCGAGCTCTCGCAGGAGGTCGACACCGTCGAGCGCGTGCCGGCCGGTTCGAGCATGAGCCGCGCCTTCGACCCGGTCGGTCGCAAGAAGCGAAGCGTGAAGTTCACGTCCGACTTCCGCGGCAGCGCCGACACGACGATCCCGATCACGCTCCCCGAGTGGGGCACGCTCGGCCAGGGCGCAGGGCTGCGTCCGATCCAGCCGATCCAGATCCCGGTCACCAGCGTGAGCGGCACGCTCGGCTACCAGCTGGGCGAGATCGTGCAGAAGGGCTCCAGCGCCATCCGTGGCGTGGTGATCGGGCTGTTCAGCAGCGGCGCGATCGTCCATCGGCTGACCGGTAGCGGCACCGTGGTGGTCGCGCCGATCGCCGGGACGTTCACGAGCACGGGCACCCTGACCGGCGAGAGCAGCGGCACCACCGGCACGATCGGCACCGTCGCCAGCTACGCCGGTCTCTGCTTCGCGCCGACCTCCGACAAGCGGATGAACGTGACGACCGGTTCCTGGAGCGCGAGTGCGCCGGCCGCCGGCGACACGGCGCTGGTGAAGGCCTCCGGGATCATCGTCGGCATCTGCCAGATCGTCGTCGACAACGCCGCCGGCGCCTTCACCGACATCGACGTGGTGCTGCTGCAGGGCACGATCAGCAACGGCAACACGCTGACCGTGGGCGCGAAGACGGCGACGATCAGCGCGGCGCCGACGCAGAGCAGGACGCCGAGCCTGACCATCGCGCACAACCTCGACGGGCGCCGGCGAAGCATCGTCGGGTCGCGCGGCGACTTCGAGCTCTCCGGAGAGAGCGGGCAACCGCTGAAGTTCACGTGGACGTTCGAGGGCGACTCCGTGGCCGCCGTCGACGCGCTGCCGGCGACGACCAGCGCGTTGTCGTCTGTGATCGCACCACGTCTCCTCGGCGCGCTCATCGCCTACGGGCAACGCGTCGACACCACCGCCGGCGACACGGCCACCGACTTCGTCCGCCTGGCGACGAAGAGCCTCAACCTGAAGGCCTCGAACACGGTCTCTGCGAACCTCGACGCGAACGCTGCCGGCGGCACCGTCGGATCGAACGTGACGGACCGCAAGCCGGTCCTGAACGCCGTCGTGAACGAGGTCCAGAGCGGATTCGATTGGGACGCGATCGTCGAGAACGCGACGCCGGTCCGGTTCATCGCCATCCTCGGGACGACGCCGGGCAACATCGTCGGCATCGTCGTCCCGAACGCGCAGGCGAAGGCCGCGCCGATCGGAGACAGCGACGGGCTGGTCACGCGCGACGTGAGCCTCGAACCGAAGCGCGTCCTCGAAAGCGGCGATGACGAGTATTTCCTCGTCCAGCTGTGATCGGAGACGATCGAAGGAACCAATGGGCTTCTCCCTCCTCAGCAACCTCCCCCAACCCTACGTCCTCGAGCGGCACCGTGACCAGGCCAACCCGACCACGTGGTTCCTGCGCACGCTGCCGCAACGCTGGATGATGATCATGCTGCCGCAGCTGCAGCAGCATCCGGAGAAGGCGCTGGCCGCGTTCGTCGAGGTCGGCCTGGTTGGCGTCAGCGGGATCGAGCAGGACGGGAAGCCGGTGGAGTTCAAGCCGGCGCCGCGGCGGCAGGTCTACGGAGAGTGGGTCGACGGCGGCGCACCAGGCGAACTGGTCGACGCGCTGCCGCTCGACGTCATGCTCGAGCTCGGCAACGAGATCGTCCTCCGCAACAAACTCGACAAGACGTCCGCGGGAAACTGATCCTGGCCGCGCTCGTCCGCTGGGACGGACGCGGCCGACCCTTCGAACAGGACTGCAGCAAATGCAAACGCGACCCTTCGATGCGAGGCCCGTGGGGATGCGACGGGCCGACGGCGAGTCCGGAGTTCGCCGTCACCATTCGATGCTTCGTTTGCGACGGCCGCGATCCAGGATGCCCCGATTGCCGTGGCACGGGCGACATCGAGATCCGCGACTGCCCCTGGAAGAGGGTGGAGGACCAGCACCTGGATGCGTGCGACGCGATGGTGAGGATGGAGAGCGGGATCCTCCCGGGGCCAGGCGGATTCAGCGACCAGTCCGCGACGTTCGTCGAGGCCTACCCGCTGCTCCGCGCCGAGCTCGATCACTGGCGTGAAGTGCAGCAGAGGCGAGCAGAGCAGAAAGCCAAACAGAGGTGACACGTGGCCGGCGAAAACAGAACCCTGCAGATCCTGGCGACGGTCCGAGACCTGGCGACCACGCAGCTGCGTCGCATTGGCCAGACGATCGGGCAGGTGTTCGGCGGCGCTGCCACGGTGGTCGGTGGCTTCCGCGAGGCGATCACGCTGACCGAAGCGGGGATCACCGGCCTGCTCGCCGCGCTCTCGCTGCGCACCGGCGTGGGCATCTTCCAGAACCTGGCCGAAGGACTGGCCAAGGTGTCGCGGAGCGCGGAGCAGGTCGGCGGGACCGCCTCGTCCCTCTACCTGCTGCGCAACGCCGCGGAGCAGAACGGAATCGAGTTCGACGCGTTGTCGGCGTCGCTGGTGGTGTTCCAGAAGAGCGTCGGCGCGGCGCGCCAAGGGAGCCAGGAGCAGGCAATCGCGCTGCGTCAGCTGGGACTGAGCTCTGAGAGCTTCGCTGGCTCGCAGCGAGACCTGATCTCGCAGATGGCGCTGGTCGCCGATGGGCTGTCGAGGGTGAAGGACGAGTCCCTGCGGACGCGACTGGCCACAACCCTGTTTGGCGACGCCGGCGCGAAGCTGCTGCCGTTGCTTCGGCAGGGCGGCACGGCGCTGCGCGAGTATGCAGCAGCGCAGAAGGCCGCCGGCCTGGCACTCAGCAACGAGCAGCTGCAGCGGGTGGTCGATTACCAGCGGACGCTGGCGAAGCTGGAAAGCACGATCCGAGTGCTAGCCGAGCAGGTGGTGGTGCAATTCGCACCGGTGCTGACGAAGGCACTGGAGGACATCCAGAAGGCGATCACGGACAACGCTCCGCAGATCCGCGAGCGCCTCGCCGACCTGTTCCAGGTCCTCGTGATTGGGCTGCAGAGCTTCATCGCGATCGGCAGCATCATCAGTGACGTCGTCATCGGCTGGCAGATCCTCGGCGTCGCCAGCGAACTGCTCTACACCAAGCTGTTTGGCACGGGCGTCGAGGCGCAGAAGGCCGAGGCCGCACTGCAGGAGCTCGCCGACCGGGCGCGCCAATCGGAAAAGGCGTTCGATGGTGTCTCCGATGGGCTGGCGCGCGTCGCGGAGCAGGCGAACCAGCTGCGCAAGGCGAACAAGCAGGGCTTCGTCATTCCGGCGCCGGTGGCCGAGCCACCGCCAGAGAACGTGCAGTCCGGATACGACAAGTTCTGGGACGGCTTCACCACCGGAGCGGGCAAGGCCATCGACGCGTGGCGTGATTGGCGCCAGGCCGGTCTCACGGCATCGAAGACGCTGGTCGACAACGGGCTGAACGGCATCTCGAACGCGCTCGCCGACGTGATTGTTCGCGCGAAGACCTGGCAGCAGGCATTCCGAGACCTCGCAAAGAGCCTGCTGGCAGATCTGGCTCGCATCATCAGCAAGCTGATCGTGGTGCGCCTGCTCGAGGCGGCGATCTTCGGTAGCAGCACTGGCGGCGGTGGCGGCGGCGGTGTGGCGGCCGCTGGCCTGGGCGCCGAAGCGAACCTGTCGCCGGTCCTGCTGTCGAGCGGCGCAGGAGCACGACGCAACACGCTGCAGCCTGCACTGGTCTCGGGCGTCGGCGGGGACACGTTCAACATCCAGATCACCGCGATGGACACGCAAGACGTGCAGCGCGCGCTGATCCAGAACAAGGGAACGATCCGTTCGCTGATCGAAGGGAGCCTGAAGCGCGATCGCTCGCTGCGGCAGGAAACCCGAGGGGCTTCTCGGTGACTGCGATTCGCTACATGGACCGGCTGGTCGACCAGAGCCGGAAGACGATCGCGACGATGGGATCGCTGCCAGGGCCTGGCGGTGGTGACGGCTGGTCGATCGCGTCCATCCTGCCGGCGGCGCGATTGGCTTCGACGTCGCACGGTTACGTGTTCATGTGCACCGGGCGGATCGTCAACGTCCGCCGCTACGGGAGCGTGCCGTCCGGCGCCACCGGCAAGCTGCAGGTCGCGCTGGCGTCCAGCGCCGGCACGAAGAGCACCACGCACCTGTTCGAGACGAACGTCGCCGACCTGCAGGCCGACGACAACGGGCTGCCGTTCGCCTTCATGGTGACGTGCGGCGGAGGCATCAGCGACCCGACGTGGGGATCGTCCTGGAGCGGCACCGCCGACCTGCAGCTGATCGGGCGCACCTACTGGAACCAGGACGTGCCGACGTACGCCGTCGAGTTCGACCTGGTCGACGTGATGTGGGCGTGGGTCGACGTCGATGCGATCCCGAGCGGCGACGTGAAGGTCACGCAGGTGGTCGGCGCCGACCCTGCGGTCTACACCCCGAGCGGCATCGCCAGCGGCAACGAGACCTGGCTCACGTTCTGGAACGTCGGGTGGACCAGCGGGCTGACGGCGAGCGGCGGCACGCAGCACGTGCAGGCGTTCCAGGTGGGCTACCGGACGTCGATCGCGTCGCCGGCGAGCTTCGTCTGCAAGGCCGGCCACGACATCACGGTGAGCACTGGCGTGCTGCAGGGACGCCTGGGCATCGCCAGCGGTGCAGCTGGGCCTGCAGGAGCCGCGACCAGGCCGCAGCGCACCATGGGCTCGTTCTGGATCGGCATCACCGGTGGCGTGGGCTTGCCGTGGTTCATGACCGCACAGACGACGACGCTGCAGAGCGGTTCGGTGGCGCACACCATGTCGCGGTTCGCCACCGTGAGCATCCGCCTCGACAACCTGCAGGGCGTCCGCTGGTACGAGCAACCGTCGCCGTTCGGATCGACCGCGTTCGGCACCGACTACCTGACCCGCTACACGGGACAGTTCCTGCCGATCGAAGTGCCTGCCGGCGACCTGACCGCGGAGCCGTGGTCGCTGGCCACCGGCATCCCGCTGTCGACGTGGGGACACTCGATCTGGATCGACACGAGCAACGGCCCGCACCCGTGGGAGCCGATCGGCCGAGACGTCGCGCTGGATCCCCTCGGCGCCGTGCCGTCGCTGTCCTGGGGCTCGCATTCGATCGCTGCAGGAGCAGGCGCCTACCGGTTCCTGTTCCGGTGGGTCAGCGAGCCCGGCGTGACGCTGAACCCGCCGGTGCTGGTGCAGAGCATCTATGCGGTGACCTTCAACCCGGTGCGCGATCCCGACAACGCCAACCCGTCCATCCCCGAGGTCGGGCCGGCGACCGCGCTGGTGCCAGGCACCGAGAGCGTCGACGCCGCGTCGCTCTCGCTTGTCCCGATCCAACCCGACGCACCACTGAAAGAGGCGCCGGTTCGGAATCGAGAGCGCATCGATGGCGGCACCGGATACGTGCGCACCTGGAGCGTGCTGGTGGGCACGCGGAGATCCTGGGCGCTGACGTGGACCGGGCTCACGACGACGCAGCGGGATAGCCTGCTGGCGTTCCTTCGATCGAACGTGGCGTTCGCGTTCGTGCCGACGCGCGATGTGCGCATCGCGGTCGGCCAGGTCGACCGACCGAGCTACCAGCAGGTCAACGGCCAGATCTGGTCGGTGGCAGTGACGGTGGCCGAACTGATCTACACGGGCTGAACCAATGGTCTCCTCTCCGGTGTTGCTCCAGACGGTGGGAGAGCAGCCACACGGCCGACAGCCGTGGATCTGGCTGTGGGAGATCGAACTGGTGAAGCGCACCGTGCTGCTGCCACCGGTCGTCCTGCGCATGACGAACGTGGCGAAGCCAGTGGTCTGGCCGCCGAGGTACCCGGTCACGGCCAGCATCACCGTGACCGTGCTGGCGGCGCCGGATCGAGCCAGGCTCACGGCCACCGCCGGCACGTTCGTGGCCTACGCGGCGAACAACCTGGTCGACATCGCCGGAAGCGCGGCGGGCAACAACAGGACGCAGGCCCGGATCTACGCAGTGGCGACGAACGCGTCCTGGATCGAGGTCCTGGGAACCGGGTTCACCGGAGAGACCAGGAGCCTCACGGTGACGCAGGGGCCGACGCCGGTCACCTACTACCCGTTCCCGTTCGCGATGGGAGAGATCGAAGCGGACCAGGAAGGCAACCTGCCGTCGATCGACATCAGCGTCGACAACACGGCGCGCACGCTGATGCCGACGCTGCACGCCGCCGGCGGGTTCGAGGGCAACCGGGCCTCGCTGATCCTGACGCACGAGAGCCAGCTGCTGGCGCCACCGTTCCCGAACGAGGTGGCGATCCCGTTCAAGTTCCGCATCTCGCAAGCGCTGGCGACGCAGTCCGCGATCCAGCTGAAGCTGGAGTCGCCGCAGTTCTTCAGCCAGGGCATCCCGCGCGACCGCTTCGTCTCGAAGCGCTGCCGGTGGGCGTTCGGCGGACCCGAGTGCGGCTACCCGATCACGCCGTTTGCTGCGTTCACGACGTGCGACGGGACCATCCCGGCATGCGTGGAGCGCGGCGACGACGAGGTCGCGCGCCTGCTGCCGCGCCTTCACCCGAGGCGCTACGGCGGGTTCCCTGGCATCCCGCAATCGCGAGGCGCGCGATGATCCAGACCGACGACCTACTGCGCATGCGGTGGAGCCTCGGCGGCCGCGGGCCAGACGTGATCGACTGCTTCGGCGTGTGCCTGGTGCTGCTGGCCAGGATGGGCAAGCCGATCGAGGACGCGTGGCAACGGCTGAAGCACCGATGGCGCGCCGGCGAGGACCCGGCCGAGCTCCTCGAGCTCCCGCCTGGTCCGGACTGGTCTCTGATCGCACCGACCAGGCCGCCGCGGAACGGCGACCTGTGGATCCTGGGACCCGATCCGCTCGGCGCTGGCGTCGTGCTTGATGGCAGGCTCTGGACGGCGACGCGCGAGTCCGGCGTGGTGGCACTGCAGATCGGCGGCAGAACCCCAATGGGAGTGTGGCGAGCATGATCCGACTTCTGTGCAAGCAGGGCCTGCTGGCCGAGGGACGCCGCATCGAACGCACGATCGAGTGGCACGATGGCCTCACGGTGGGCCACATCCGCCGAGCGGTCGGATCCGTTGTGCCGACGCTGGCGGTGGTGTCGATCGAGGGCAACGAAGACGTCGGGGACGACGAGCACGTGCCGGACGGTGCGACCGTCGTGATTGCAGGAATCCCCGGCGAGTCGCTGGGCATCAGCCTGATCGGTCTGCTGGTCTACGCGATCATCAGCGCGGCGATCACCTATGCGGTGATGCTGCTGACGCCGAAGCCGAAGCTTCCAGGCCAGGGGCAGGACCGCGGCGAAGAAGACTCGCCGACCTATGCATGGGACGGGATGCAGACCAGCTACGGCCAGGGCCTGCCGATCCCGGTCGTCCTGGGCACGCACGCTGCAGCTGGGCAAGTCATCTACAGTTCGACCACCTACGGAACGGTGCCGCAACCGCAGTTCCAGGTGGGAGAGTTCCTGCGGATCATCCTCGCCCTGAGCGAGGGCCCGATCTCGAAGATCGGCGGTTACGCCGGCGAGCGGGACTACCTGGGCGCGCTGGGCAGTTCGCAGTACTCGACGGGCCAGCTGCCGGTGAACGTGCGCATCAACGAGACGCTGGTCGATCGACTGGCGGTGGCGCCCGGTGTCTCGATGGCGATCAGGCCCGGAACGCTGGGGCAATCGCCGATGCCGCAGTTCCCCGGCGCGCAATCGCTGATCTCGATCAACCTGCCGATCAACGACCTGAACGACGAGATCACGTTCACCTACGTGGGCGTCGAGGCGCTGACGAACGTGGCGATGCTGCTCACGTTCCCCGGTGGGCTGTACCAGCAGACGCCGAACGGACCGGCGACGTACCTGGTCGCGTTCGAGGTCTACTGGAGGCAGTCCGGAGCAACCGCTTGGAACGGGCCGTCGATCTCCTCGGCAGGGCAGAACGCACCCGTGGCGCAGTTCGACGTTGGCCTAGCGACGACGGCGATCAACGTGCCAGGCCCGATCGAGGTCCGCATCCGACGGATCACGGCCGCAGGACCTGGCAACACGGTGGTGTCGGCCTGCGTGGTGCGGGCGGCGATGCTGATCTACCCGCAGACGTTCGCGTACCCGGGCGTCGCGCTTGCCGGGTTCGAGATGCTCGCCAGCGGCCGCTTCAGCGGCGCGCTGCCGCAGTTCAAGGTCGAGCTCGACGGGCACCTGGTGCGGGTGTGGGATCCGGAGCATGGCTTCAGCGAGCCGTGCTGGGAGAGACCTGCGGCGCCGTTCGACTTCATGACGATGGCGCCTGGCAGGAATCCGGCGTGGATCCTGGCCGAGGTCCTGACCAACAAACGCTGGGGCCTTGGCAACGACATCAGCGACGACGACGTCGACTGGCCGGCGATCCGCAGGTGGGCGATCTTCTGCGAGCAGATCCCGAGCGGGTGGGGCGAGGCGGCGCACCAGTGCGCGCTGGTGCTCGATTCGAAGCGACCCGAGTGGGACACGGTGATCCAGATCTGCAGCACCGGGAGAGCGGCGCCGGTGTGGATTGGCGGCAAGGTCTCGGTGGTCTACCAGTACCGCGACGAGCACGGCGACTACGGCATCACGGTGCCGGCGAAGCGATCTGTGCAGCTGATCACCGACGGGATGGTCGAGGACGTATCGGTCCGATGGATCCAGAGGGCGCAGCGGCCGACCGCCTACCAGTTCCAGTTCCTCGACGCCGACTTCGCGTATCAGCAGGACGTCTGCT
>ERZ650303.113-NODE-113-length-21985-cov-10.746648_pt1 | contig 21985 bp, 19 predicted proteins | sample MGYA00376239_ERZ650303 | MGnify/ENA primary metagenome ERZ650303 (study PRJEB26733, sample SAMN07839262) | wastewater metagenome | biome: small river; feature: stream; material: water | place: USA: North Carolina | collected 2016-04-05 ... | reverse complement strand
GTGGTGTGCCTGACGATATTCCAGAGGTAAATCTTTCTGGTGCACCAATGCAGATTGCCAATCTTTTGAAGGCTGCTGGCTTAGCCCCATCAACATCTGAAGCGAATCGCAACATCGAACAAAACGGTGTGAAGATTGATGGTGCAACCGTTACTGATAAACAGTTAAAGCTTGAAGCTGGCACTTATGTAGTGCAAGTGGGCAAGCGTAAGTTTGCAAAAGTAACGCTGAGCTAGGTCTTAAGGCTCTATTGCGGAGTTGCTTGGTGGCGTGAGGCCAAAGTGCTCATACGCTTGACGCGTTGCCACTCGGCCGCGCGAGGTTCTTTGTAGATAGCCCTGTTGAATCAGGTAAGGCTCCAAGACATCCTCAATGGTGTCGCGCTCTTCACCAATCGCCGCAGCTAAGTTATCGATACCTACTGGGCCGCCATCAAACTTGTGCAAGATGGCTTCCAATAATTTTCTATCCATCACATCAAAACCGCTTGGGTCGACATCAAGCATCTTCAGTGCGGCATCAGCCATTTCCTTGGTGATAGTCCCGGTGCCTTTGACTTCAGCATAGTCGCGCACTCGACGTAAGAGACGATTGGCGATACGGGGAGTGCCTCTGGCGCGCTTCGCAATCTCAATTGATCCATCTGGGTCAATATCGGCCTTAAGTAAGCTGGCGGAGCGCGTAATAATTTTGGTGAGCTCTTCAGTAGTGTAAAACTCCAGTCTTGCCACAATACCAAAACGATCGCGTAGTGGATTAGTAAGCATGCCAGCGCGAGTCGTTGCGCCAATCAAGGTAAATGGCTTGAGGTCAATCTTGACGCTACGTGCTGCAGGACCTTCGCCAATCATGATGTCTAGGCTGTAATCTTCAAGTGCTGGATATAGGATTTCTTCAACTACAGGAGAGAGTCGATGAATCTCATCAATAAAAAGCACATCGTTTGCCTCTAAGTTGGTCAGCAATGCAGCAAGGTCACCAGGTCTATCTAGAACGGGGCCGCTGGTTTGGCGCAAGTTCACACCAAGCTCTCTAGCAATAATGTGGGCTAGCGTTGTTTTACCTAGCCCAGGAGGGCCAAAGAGTAGTACGTGATCCAGAGCTTCTTGGCGGGCTCTGGTTGCGGTAATAAAAATTTCTAGTTGGGCGCGAGCCTTGGTTTGGCCAACATACTCATCCAGCTGCTTTGGACGTAGGGCTCTTTCAAAGACGGCTTCCGAGTTTCCGGCGGCACCGCTAACAATGCGGTCATTGCCTTCGGGTAAGTCTTCTGGAATTGAGCTGAGGTCTTCTGTGTGGATTGCCATACTGCAAGTGTAGTGGTGTTTGAGTAACTAGTTATGAAGACTTCGAGAGGTATTTGAGGCCCATGCGGATGCCGTCTGAAACAGTAGTGTCAGGCGGTATTTGCTTGAGGGCAAGATGCGCCTCTTTCTCTGAATAGCCCAGCGCAAGAAGGGCTTGCAAAACTTCACTGCTCGCTTCAATCGCCTGGGGTTTACCACCCACAATTCCTAGATCGGGAGCTAACTTTCCTTTGAGCTCAAGGCAAAGGCGCTCAGCAGTCTTCTTACCAATTCCGGGGACTTGGGTCAGACGTCCTGCTTCTTGCATAGCAATTGCTTGGGCCAATTCATTGACGCTCATGCCAGAAAGTACCGCAAGGGCAGTGCGCGAGCCAACACCACTAATCTTGATGAGTTGTCTAAATGCTTCACGCTCAGTTTCAGTGGCAAAGCCAAAGAGTTGTTGTGCATCCTCACGAACTTGGAAGTGCGTGAGAAGCGTAATTTTTTGATTGATCTCTGGTAGTTGATAGAGAGTGCTCATTGGCACATCGATCTCATAGCCAACGCCTTGGCAATCTACCAAAAGACGGGGTGGATGAACTGAAACGAGAATGCCTTGTATGCGACCAATCATGTAATGATCTTAACCTGTTTGTATTGTTATTTCTTGCTGCTCTTTTTGGGTGCAAGAACGGCAGTAATTGCTTTCGGAATCTGGGCATGATGCGCAGCGCAAATGGCTACCCCTAAGGCGTCTGCCGCATCTGTACCGGGAGCACGACTTAGACGCAGTAAACGCTTCACCATCTCTTGAACTTGAGGCTTAGTAGCTCTACCGGTTCCCACGATAGACTGTTTCACTCTTAGTGCGCTGAACTCTGCAACAGGGAGTTTGTCGGATACCAGAGCTGCAATTACCGCGCCTCGCGCCTGACCTAACATGAGAGTAGAGCGGGGATTAACGTTCAGGAATACTTCTTCAATAGCCGCTTGCTCTGGATGGTAAGTCTCTAGTACTTCTTTAATACCCGCGTACAAGATTCCCAATCTCTCGGGAAGGCCTTGTGCTGGATCACCGCTTTCAATCGTCCCAGAGGCTACGTAGCTGAGCTTTTGGCCATCAACATCAATGACGCCAAAACCAGTGGTTCGTAGACCTGGGTCGATTCCTATCCAGCGCATAGTTGCTTAGTGACGGAAGTGACGTGTGCCAGTAAAGATCATGGCGATGCCGTGCTCATCAGCTGCTGCGATGATTTCGTCATCACGCATGCTGCCACCAGGTTGGATTGCACAGCTTGCACCACCATTGACAACTACGTCTAAGCCGTCGCGGAATGGGAAGAAGGCATCACTCGCTACTGCAGAACCTTTGAGACTCAGGCCTGCATTTTCTGCTTTAATGCTTGCCATGCGTGCAGAGTCGACCCGGCTCATTTGGCCGGCGCCAATTCCGAGAGTCATACCGTTGGCGCAATACACAATCGCATTAGACTTAACGAACTTTGCAACACGCCATGCAAACATCATGTCGTGCATCTCGCTTGGGGTCGGGAGACGCTTACTCACAACGCGCATTTCGTTCTCAAGAACGTTCTTTGCATCAGGAGACTGAACTAGCAAGCCACCGCCAACGCGTTTGAAATCAAAAGTATTAAACGCAGTACCTAAAGGAATCTCTAAGAGACGTACGTTTTGTTTGGCGGCAAATATCACTTTTGCCTCATCACTAAAGCTTGGGGCAATCAAGACTTCCACGAACTGCTTAGAAATTGCTTCCGCTGCCACACCATCACATGGAACGTTGAAGGCAATAATGCCGCCAAAGGCAGAACTCGGATCTGTTTTGAATGCTTTTTGATATGCCTCAAGAGCGTTGGCAGCAACAGCGACGCCACAAGGGTTTGCGTGCTTGATGATGACGCACGCTGCAGCACCGCCAGCATTGCCAGTAAAGCTCTTAACGCACTCCCATGCAGAGTCAGCATCAGCAATGTTGTTATAGGAGAGCTCTTTACCTTGCAATTGCTTGTAATTGGCAAGCGCGCCATCAACTGGATAAATATCTTTATAGAAAGCTGCGGATTGGTGCGGGTTCTCGCCATAACGCATCTCTTGTACTTTTTCAAAAGCAAGGTGCAGCGTTTCTGGATAAGCGGAACGCTTCTTATGATCGAGATCATCGCCTAATGCGGAGAGATAATTCGCAATCGCACCGTCATATTGAGCGGTATGCGCAAATACTTTTTTAGCCAGACCCAAATTAGTCTTATAAGAAACTACATTCTTATTAGCTTTCATTTCTTCAAGTACGGGCGCGTAATCTTCTGGAGAAATAAGTACGGTGACATCTTGATGATTCTTGGCTGCAGCACGCAACATCGCCGGCCCGCCAATATCAATATTCTCAACCGCATCTTCAAATGAGCAGTCTGCTTTAGCAACCGTCTCATTAAATGGGTAGAGGTTGATAACGAGCATATCAATCGTATCAATCCCATGCTCTTTTAAAGCAGCCATATGCTCAGGAAAATCTCTGCGAGCTAACAAGCCGCCATGCACCATTGGGTGCAATGTCTTTACACGGCCATCCAACATTTCTGGAAACTTAGTGAGTGAAGATACTTCCACTACAGGTAGATTATTTTCAGCCAAGAGTTTTGCAGTACCGCCAGTAGAAATCAGCTTAACGCCTTGCTCATGAAGGGATTTAGCGAACGGCACAATGCCATTTTTATCGGAAACAGAGAGTAGGGCTGTACGGATCATATTTTTCAGAAGAATTAATTAATAAAGAATTTACAAATAGGGTCTGACTTATTTCAAAAGCTGGTGTTCAACCAACTTCTTATGCAGCGTGTTGCGGTTGATGCCAAGATACTGAGCTGCCAAAGATTGATTCTGCTTTGCATGCTGCATGACTAACTCAAGCAACGGCTTCTCAACAACCGCTAGAACCATTTGGTACAAGTCGGATGGAGGTGTTCCTTTGAGATCATCCAAATAACGTTGGAGTTGGGTCTCAATGCATTCTGTGATGGGGTGCTTATTGGTCATGGATAAATTAAATAACTAAAAACTAAATTTAAGCTGCTTCTAAAAATAACAAACGATCAGAGTGCGATTTCATTTCATTGAAAAAATCATTCACCATCTGTAATTGGGTTTTGCAATCATCGGCGGTATTCATTCTTTGGCGAAACGCATGTGAATCACGTAGGCCCTTGCAGTACCAGCCGATATGTTTACGCGCTGTACGCAAGCCGACATATTCGCCATAGAACTCATAGTGGTCAATCAGGTGGGCATTCATGATTTCTTGAATTTCATCAATCTGCGGTGTTGGTAATTTGTCGCCCGTTTCCAGAAAGTGATTGATCTCACGAAAGATCCAAGGACGTCCTTGGGCGGCACGGCCAATCATGATGGCATCTGCACCAGTTTCTTTTAAAACAAATTCAGCTTTTTCTGGAGTGTTAATGTCACCATTAGCAACCACCGGAATGGCAACGCTATTCTTTACTGCAGTAATAGTTTCGTATTCCGCTTCACCGTGATACAGGTCGGCTCTTGTGCGCCCGTGAACGGTCAACATGGAGATGCCGGATTTTTCAGCGAGACGCGCAATATCAATTGCATTTTTATGTTCGCGATCCCAGCCCGTGCGAATTTTTAAGGTCACAGGAACTGCGTCAGGCCCTACACCTACGGCCTGAACTACGGCCTCTAAAATTTGCTGTACTAAAGGCTCATCTCTTAATAGAGCAGAACCAGCTGCGACATTGCATACCTTTTTAGCTGGGCAACCCATATTGATATCAATGATCTGGGCGCCATGATCGACATTGAGCTTGGCTGCAGCAGCCATCATCTGGGGATCGGCGCCAGCTATTTGGACTGCAATTGGCTTAAATTCACCCTGGTGATTAGCGCGACGCTGAGTCTTTTCGCTCTTCCAAAGCAATGCATTTGAGGCAATCATTTCAGATACGGCATAACCAGCACCAAGCTTTTTGCAAAGCTGACGAAATGGGCGGTCTGTTACCCCGGCCATTGGGGCAACAAATAATCTATTTGCGAGCAGGTGTGGGCCAATCTTCATCTGTTTTGGGCTCGGTTTTGGAGGGCTTTAAGCGCTTAGGAAAGGGTGACACTTTAGCACAAGTCGACGTAAATCTGCCTAAAAAATAGGCAGATTCCGTGATTTAGATCAAACGACTAATGCTTGGATTTGGGAGGCTATTTAAGCCCCTTAGCGCCTACCAAACATCATCTGGCGAGCTAAGGCTGTTTTGACCGAGGGGATCCATTGGAGGGCCGATAAAGCCAGTCCACGGCCGACCACAATAGGAAATAGGTTTGAAGTGAAGATTCTAGCCATAAAGTCGGTTAAGCCAATGGTGGCAGACCGGTCTGCCTTACGACTTTGGGCGTAGTCTTGCAGGGTCATTTCAATTGCCGGAGGGGTTTTCTGATCTTCAGGCTTGGAGAATAGAGCGCTCAGTTTTTCTGCCAAGAGATAGGCGTCCCTCAATCCAAGGTTCAGACCCTGCCCCGCAACAGGATGCAAAGTCTGGGCAGCGTTACCAATCCAAACTTCATTTCCCTGGGTAATGTCTTTGCGGTAATTGAGTCCCAGCTCATAGAGACGGCGATCTTGGATTTTGAGGAATTGACCAATACGCGAACCAAACTCCACTTGTAGGCTTTTCAGAAATTCAGCATCACTTAAAGCTAGACGTGCTTTTGAAGAACTTGGGGTTCCACACCAAACCAGATTCAGAATATTAGGGCCATAGTGACTTGGCAATACTGCCAAAGGCCCTTCAGATGTAAATCGCTCCCATGCTTGATTGGGCGTAGCATTCTCAACCTCAACTAAGCCCACTAAAGCCGATTGTTCGTAGTCTCTACCGGACTCTACCCAATCCTGTTTTTTAAATAAACCACCTTCAGCGTGCACTACACACTTGGCTTGAATACTTGATGTGTCTGCTTGCGCGTCGATATGCTTCCAAACAAAATTCGGACTTTTCGTTTGAATGGCTCTTAAGGCTTTGCGTAAAGTTAGATGAATATCGCGATAGCGAATGATGTGACCGAGCGCATCTTGTTTTAATTCTTCGCGAGTCATGAGAGCGCGACCAAAACGGCCTACTTGCGATACATGTACTCGATGAATATCGGCACATTCGCTAGGCCATGCATTGATGGTGTCAAGCAAAAGTTTGCTACCGTGCGATAAAGCAATGCCTCTGCTATCAGCAGAGGCTAAATCGACATCGTCTACAGGATTGCGATCGAGTAATGCAATCTTGGCTTCTGGAAATTTTTGTAAGCACCATGCTGTGCAGGCTAAACCAACTGGCCCGCCACCCTGAATCACAATGTCGAAGTTTATTTCTGACATGCTGGGCAATTTAATTATTCTTCATCAGTGCTTCGATTTCATCGGCTTTGACTGGCGCGCCACGAGAAATCAATTCACATCCAGAGTCGTTGACAACAGCATCATCTTCAATGCGAATGCCGATATTCCAAAAGCGCTCATCTACATCATCTGCCGGACGAACATACAAGCCTGGCTCGATAGTGAGGACCATGCCAGGCTTCAGAACACGCCATGGTTTTTCTGAAGAGTCTGTGGATGTGCTCAGCGGTTCACGGTATGAGCCAACATCATGTACATCCATGCCTAACCAGTGTGAGGTGCGGTGCATATAGAAACGACGATAGGCGCCAGTCTCAATTGCGTTATCTAGTGAGCCCAATTCCGACAATTTGAGAAGCTTTTCATCTAGTAATCCTTGAGTCAACACTTTGAGCGCAGCTTCATGTGGTTGCATAAATGTATTGCCAGGCTTAGTCGCTGTAATGGCAGCTTCCTGAGAGGCAAGGGTGATGTCATACAGAGCGCGTTGTGGCCCTGTGAACTTGCCATTCACTGGGAATGTACGCGTAATGTCAGAAGCATAACCATCTAGTTCGCAGCCTGCATCTATTAAGCAGAGTTCGCCACTGCGCAGTTCAGTATCACCAGCGCGGTAATGCAGAATGCAGGAGTTGGCACCACTAGCAACAATGCTGTTGTACGCAACGCTTTGTGCACCACTGTAGCGGAACTCATGTAGTAGTTCTGCTTCGAGATGATATTCACGCATACCGGGTTTGCAGGCTTGCATTGCACGAATATGGGCGCGCGCAGATATGTGGGCGGCACGACGCATGATGTCAATTTCATGTGCGTCTTTAAAGAGGCGCATTTCATGAATTAAGCTTTCTACATCATGAAACTCAGAGGGTGGATTAACGCCTGCTCGGGCCTGAGCTCGAACTTGTTTCATCCAATGACGCAGGCGACGATCTGTCTCTGCGCTCTCTGAGAGGCGAATGTAGACGGCATCTTGATCCGCTAATAATTCACCCAGCTTGTTATCTAACTCATGATTGCTATGCGCATATTCCACACCCAAGATTGAAGGTGCTGCATCTGGCCCCAAGCGTATGCCATCCCAAATCTCGCGCTCTGCGTCTTTAGGCCTACAAAAAAGATGGGACTCCAGTTGCGGTTGTGAGCTTGACCCGGTAATCTTCAGCACCAGTGTTGCGCCCGGCTCCTCAAAACCGGTGAGGTAGAAAAAATCACTGTCATGACGATAAGGAAATTCGCTATCTCGATTGCGAGCAGTCTCTGGTGCCGTAGTGATGATGGCTATGCCCCCACCAGTTTTGGCGCAGATGAGTTTGGCTAATTCAATCCGACGTTGTTGATAAATATTGAACTTATTCATTCGCTACATTGAGCTCTTGTAATCGTTGGGGCGTACCTACATCGTGCCATGGACCGGGATATTTTTCACCGGACACTCTATTGTCGGCCATTGCCTCTCTAAGGAGTGGGGCTAATTTAGCAGGCACATCCAGTTCCACATCCTTGAAGAGGTCTCGGTGATACAGCCCAATGCCGGAAAAAGTGAGTTTTTCAGCGCCATCTAGGGGCTCAGTAGCTACTTTAGAGTCCTTGAGATAAAAGTCCCCCTCAGGGTGCTGAACCGGGTTTGGAACCATCAACAAATGCGCTAAAGGCATGTTTGACATACTTCGTAAACTAGCAACTTGTTCTAAAAGTCGCTCAATTGGTAGATTTGGGCTAAAAACATCCCCATTAATGACTAGGAAATAATCTTTAGGGTTTAGCAAGGGGAGCGCCTTTCGAATTCCACCTGCTGTCTCTAGGGCGCTAGTTTCCGGGGAGTAGGTAATGTTGAGTCCGAATTGGCTACCATTACCCAAAGCCTTCTCAATCTTGTGGCCAAGCCAAGCATGGTTAATGACGACGTCTTTAATGCCTGCTGCACACAGTGCTTCCAAATGCCAAGCTAATAAGGATTTATTTTTGATGGTGAGGAGTGGCTTAGGTAATTCATCTGTTAGTGGACGCATACGCTCGCCTCGACCAGCGGCCAGCAAAAAGCACGGAATGAAATTGCGCTTATTCATGATGGTTCACTGTTATTCCTGAGTGGAACGCGTCGATTCTAGAATGCGTGCCAAGGGCTTTAGTTCGATATATCGATTTGCAGTGGCAATCGCATACTCAAGCACCAATGGAATGTCTTTGAGATAACCATCTTTACCATCACGATGAAACAGCCTTGCAAAAATACCCAAGACTTTGAGGTGGCGTTGTAATCCCATCCATTCAAAGTCACGATAGAACTGACCAAAATCGTTTGGCATGGGCAAACCAGCTTGACGACCTTCTTCCCAAAATTTAATCACCCAATCAATCACGCGTTCTTCAGGCCACGCAATGTAGGCATCGCGCCAGAGTGAGGATGCGTCGTATGTAATGGGACCATAGACTGCATCTTGAAAATCAATCACGCCTGGATTATTTTTTGCAGTCACCATCAGGTTGCGTGAATGGTAGTCGCGATGCACATAAACCTTTGCCTGAGCTAGATTATTTTGAATGATGAGTTCAAACGCTTGCTTGATTTGAGAATTTTGCAGTTCTGTTAATTCGATATGTAAATGTTTTTTTAGATACCACTCAGGAAATAAATCCAACTCACGTTGCAAGAGTGCTTCATCATAGTTCGGCAATACATCCGGTTTACTTGCTAATTGCATTTGAACTAAAGCGTGGGTTGCATCTTTATAGAGATGATCAGCGCTTTCAGAATTGAGTTCTGCAAGATAAGTTTTAGTGCCAAGATCGTTGAGTAAAAGAAAGCCTTCAGCCACATTCTTTTCCAAAATTTTCGGGACGTTTAGACCGGCATTTTCGAACAATAAATCCACCCTGATGAAGGCATCTAAGGGCTCATGTTGGGGTGGGGCATCCATCACGATCAGAGTCGGAAAATCCGGGTTTTTGGACTCAATCCGGAAATACCGCCGAAAGCTGGCATCTGCCGAGGCAGGGGCCAAAGTGGGGAGATCTAATTGCCAGCTAGGCTCAAGGCCTTTTAGCCAGTTACGGAGGGTGTTTAAGCGAGAGTCAGTCATGGTCGATTCGTATAATAAGGCGGGTCTGGATCTATGAGTCATTATCGCCGTCGCGCCGGCCTTTGCGCCCCTCTTTTTTTAGCTGTCACCCTGCGCGTAATGATGGGGGTTGGATTGTCGCAATTTGCGCTTCCAGGCGCCGCTCAAGCACCAGCACCTTTACCCCCTTCTGCGCAGTCTTTAGGTAGCTCTGCAAACTCCGTTTTAATTCCCGATCGTGGCGATGTCACCGTCTTAAAATTGGACGATCAATTGCGGGTTGGTAAGCCTATCGCTGACGGTGATGCTTTGACGTTTACTTCTAGCGATTCAATCGATGGAATTGTCGATCGTGAAATGCGCTTAAAAGGGCGCGCACAAATTCGCCGCAATGGCGCTGTGATAAAAGCGGATGAAATTAAATACGATCCCGATTCTGATGTGGCGAATTTATCTGGCAACACTGAGTTTTCAAAAGGCAATGCATCCTTCAAGGGACCAAAAGCGCGCTTTAGAGTTGATGCCCGTGAAGGCGAAATGGAGACCCCGAATTACGAACTGCGCGATAACCGAGCTAGTGGTAATGCAAAAAAATTAACAATCGAAACTTCAGATGTATTTGTATTTGATACGGCAACCTACACAACCTGTACCCCTGAGAACTTAGATTGGTATTTCACAGCAAGCACACTCGAGATTGATAACGAACAAAAAGAAATGGTTGGTACGCATGGTGTCATGCGATTCTTTGATGTTCCTATTGCTTACGTGCCTTACTTTAGTGCGCCAACATCGAATCAACGCCGTTCTGGAATATTGGCCCCTGTAGCAGGCTATAACTCTAATAATGGTATTGATGTGACGCAGCCTTACTACGTCAATATTGCTCCAAATCGTGATTTGTTATTGATACCCCGGGTAATGGGCCAGCGTGGTGTTCAGTTGGGTGCTAAGTACCAGTTTTTGGACAAGCAGTACGCAGGTAGCTTGGGTGGAGATTACCTTCCATACGACCGCAAGACTGGTACCGATCGCTGGCGCTATGACTGGCAGCAAAGACAGAACTTTAGTGGGGACTTGTTGGGGATGGGCGGCATCCCAATTGCTGGGGCATGGACGGGCTATGCCAATATTGCACGGGTTTCAGATAGCTTGTATCCCACAGACTTTTCCCAAAGTATTGCGGGGGCTGTAACTAATCAATTTCGTCAGGAGCTTGGAACAACCAAGAATTTAACTGGAAGTTTGAGTAATTGGATTGTTTCAGCAAAGGCAGTCACTTTCCAAACCTTGCAGCCAGACTTAACTGCACCAGTTCAATCGCCGTACAACGTATTGCCAAATATCAATGCGTCTTATACCAATCGATTAACCCCAACGGTTTCAGATGCCAGTGGTAAGTATTTGACATTGCCCTCAGGGCCAATCACTTCGTTCTCAACGGATTACACCCGCTTTGCCTATAACGTAAATAGTAATTTGGCTTATGCTCCAGCTGGCTATCTCTATAGCCAAGCAGATCGCACTGTAATCAAGGGCGCAATGTCTTTGCCGCAAATTACTCCTGGCTATTACATCACTCCCAAGGTGAGTTTCCAATCCAATACCTATGCTGCTACCGCAGCGGTGACTAGTAATAACCCCTTAGGCGCTGCTCCTCCGGTACAGGGCTTCACTATTCCCACTTTTAGTCTGGACTCAGGCCTTGCCTTCGAAAGAGATGCGGCCGAATTAAAAGGCTTCTTTGGTCGAGATATGCTCCTCACCATGGAGCCAAGAGCTTTTTATGTCTATACCCCATACCAAAACCAGGCTTTGACGCCTTTATTCGATACGGCGGATGCAGGCTTTGGCGTGACTCAGATCTTTAGTGAAAATACATTTATCGGTAATGACCGTATTGCCGATAACAATAAATTAACCGGTGGCCTAACTAGTCGCATGATCGAGGCGGGCACTGGTGCGGAACGCGCAAATGTAACCATTGCCCAACGTCAATCTTTTACGGGGCAAAAGGTGGGTCTTAATGGCAATATTGCCAATCCCACAACCTACTCAGATACCTTGGGGTCAGCCTCGGTTCGCTTGCTTGGAAACTTTAGTGCAGACATGTTTGGCCAGTACAACACGCAGTTAAATAAATTTGTACAGACTACAGTTGGTGGAAGTTGGCGACCTACGCCAGGTAGAAGTTTGAATTTTGGCTATCGAAACGTTTGGTCACCGCCAACACAGGCTTTTGGACCTACTCCAGCAACCTTGGCGCAGACTACAACTGACCAATACAACGTCTCAGGCCAGTGGCCGCTTACTCGTGAGGTGTCAGTCTTGGGTCGTTGGGGTTATGACGCATTAACCACTAAAACACTCAATACCCTAGTGGCTTTAGAGTGGATGCGCGACTGCTGGACCTTCCGTGGGGCCTACTCGCAAATGCTCAATACCTCACAAATAACCACCACCCAGGTTTTATTCCAAATAGAATTTAGGGGCTTTGGTAGTGCCGGTAGTAATCCAGTTGATATCATGAAGCTTAATGTTCCTGGATATATGCCTACTTCTAAGCCTATACCACCTTCAATATATGAGAACTATCAATGATGCGTAGGAATCGATTTAACCAAGCCCTTGCAGCCATGATTTTGGCTGGCGCTGTTTTTGTATCTCCATTTGCATTTGCTCAAGATAGTTCAAAGACTTCGGGCGATAGCAAAATTCGCAATATTGATGGTGTTGCTGCAGTCGTTAATACCGGCTATGTAACGCGTAAAGAGATTGATGATCGTATTGCTGCGTTACAAAAGCAGGGCACTAAATTGCCCGATGCTACTACCTTACGCAAGACTATTCTCGAGCGTCTCATCATTGAAAAGATTCAACTACAAAATGCTGAGCAAGAAGGAATCGTTGTTACCAGCAAAGAGCTCGACAAAATTATTGCTGATATTGCTGCTAAGAATAAATTAACCCTGGCTGAGTTGAAGGTAAAAATCGCTGCTACTGGAAGTAGCTATGAACGCTATCGTCAGATGTTGCGCGATGACGTAGTTATTAGTCGTTATCGTGAGCGCGAAGTAGAGGGCAAGATTAAGATCTCAGATGCGGAGGTAGATAACTTTATCGCTGACCGTAATCGTGCGGTGGCTGGCGGGGGAAAGCCAACACGTTCGGCTCCAGCGGCAAAAGGTGAGCCAGAAGAAATTGATGTGGCACAGATTTTTGTGCCGGCCGATGCGGGTGCAGGCGCAGGAGCCCAAGCTGATGCAAAGAAAAAAGCGGAGTCATTGTTACGTGAAGCGCGTGGTGATGTTGATTTCTTGCAATTAGGTGCAATGGCTGCAAAAGATAATCCGAAGATTAAGTTTCAAGAGTTGGGATACCGCACGCCAGATCGCTTGCCACAATTGTTTTACGAGGCAGTTAGAAACACTGGTAGCGGGCAAGTTGCGAATGCTGTTGTTAAGAGTCCTGCTGGTTATCACGTACTCAAGGTCCTTGACAGGCGTGCGCTAGTGGCTGGTGCACCTGAGCCACAGCAGGCTGCACCTCAAGAGGCTTCTTCTACGCCGCAAAATATTATGGTGACGCAGACTTTGTCGCGCCACATTTTATTGCGTAGCCGTGCTGGATTGACTGACCAGGATGCTGAAAGACGTCTAGCGGGTTACCGTGACCAGGTCCGTGCAAAGACTGCTGATTTTGGTGAGTTGGCTAAAAAGTATTCTGAGGATGGATCTGCTGCGAATGGTGGCAATCTGGGTTGGATGGGCCCTGGCGATTTGGTTCCTGAGTTTGATCAAGCTATGAATCGCTTGCAAATTGGTGAGGTGAGCAATCCAGTGAAAACCGAGTTTGGTTGGCACTTAATTCAGGTGCTGGAGCGTCGTGAGGCGCAGTTAACTGTAGAGAAGCAGCGTCAATTCGCTCGTGCAGCAATTCGTGAGCGCAAGTTTGAACAGGCTTATCAAGATTGGTTGCGTGAGCTACGCGACACTGCTACGGTGAAGATCATTAACGCAGATGATCCAGCAGCCAGCCCCCGTTAATTTAGTTATCAGCTCTGGAGAGCCCGCAGGGGTTGGTCCAGAGATCTCTATTGCAGCTGCACTCGCTTTTTTGCAAGAGCAGCCTGCAAGTGCGATTACCGTGCTTGGAGATCCAGACATATTTTCATTGGTCGATATTCCCAAAGAATTTTCAACCCGCTTGATTGTAGAGTCCATTCCACTTGCTGCCCCAGTGCTTGCTGGTCAACTTAATCCCGCCAATGCGCAGTATGTTCTCGATATACTGGGTACCGCTGCTAGGGGATGTCTAGATGGCCGCTTTGACGCGATGGTGACTGCGCCAATACAAAAGAGTGTTATTAACGAGGGAGCTAGCTCAAGCAACGCCTTGTTTACTGGCCATACTGAATACCTAGCGAAGCTTTGCCATCAAGAACATGTTGTCATGATGTTATGTGCAATATTGCCGGCGGGCTTTTTAGGTTTGCAGAAAAGCCGTGACCTTCGGGTAGCCTTAGCAACAACACATCTGCCCTTAAGCGCAGTTCCAGAGGCGCTTAATTATCAGCATATTCTGGAAACAATTCAGATTGTCGATCGGGACTTGCGGACAAAATTTGGTATTGCTAAGCCTGTGATTCGTGTGGCAGGACTCAATCCTCATGCAGGTGAATCAGGCTATCTTGGGCATGAAGAAATTCATGTGATTGCACCAGCGATCGAGGCCGCTCAAGAGTTAGGTATTCAGGTAAGTGGACCCTATCCTGGTGACACGATGTTTGATGCTAAGGCCTTGGATCATGTGGATGCGTTTATTGCGATGTATCACGATCAAGGTTTAGCGCCATTTAAGTTTGTGAGTTTTGGTGGGGGCGTCAACGTTACCTTAGGCTTGCCAATTATTCGTACCTCGGTAGATCATGGCACTGCGCTAGATATTGCTGGTAAAGGCCTTGCAGATTCAGGCAGCATGTTGGAAGCTTTGCGATTGGCCTATCAATTAGCAGTAAATAATAAGAACGTAAAGAATCTAAAGATATGACGCATCGCGCCCGAAAACGATTTGGCCAAAACTTTTTGCAAGACTCTGGAGTAATTTATTCCATCATTGCAGCTGTCAATCCCAGTGAAAATATGCACGTGATTGAAATTGGTCCTGGCCTTGGCGCATTAACGAGGCCCTTATTAACGAACCTCGAACATTTAGACCTTCTGGAGATCGATCGAGATTTGGTGGCTTACTGGAATCAAGAGAATCTCAAGGGCCTGAATGTCATTGAAGGGGATGCGTTGAAGTTTGACTTCTTGGAATGGGCAAATGCGCGTCCAGCCAATAGCACCCTATGTAAAGTAGTCGGTAACTTGCCTTACAACATTTCCTCTCCATTGCTTTTTCATCTCGTTTCCGCTGCCCATGCAATTGATGAGCAGGTATTTATGCTCCAGGCTGAAGTAGTTGAGCGCATGGTGTCTAAGGCTGGCGGCTCTGAATTCAGTCGACTATCCGTCATGCTACAAGCGCGCTACGACATGGAGCAGGTTTTAGAGGTTCCGCCCGAAGCCTTTGATCCTCAGCCTAAAGTCAATTCCGCTGTAGTGCGTATGATTCCGAGGCGCGATTTCAATTTAAGTGATGTGCAGTGGCATGCTCTTGAAAAAGTAGTGGCAGCAGCGTTTTCTCAACGAAGAAAAATGCTACGCACTAACTTATCAGCCTTTGCTGATCGACTGTCTTTATCTGAATCGGAATTAAAAGCACGCGCTCAAGATATTCCGGTAGAGCGCTATATTGAGTGGGCCAAAACTTTAGCCCAGTAAGCCCTTGGTTTTACTGGTAAGCAGTGGGATCAATCACCCGCATTTCAGCTTCAATCCACTTTTCTACTTCTTGATGCAGTTGCCCACCAGTTTTTCCGGCAGAGCTAATGGCAGGGCCGATTGAGAATATTACCGTTCCGGGTTGCTTTAGAAAGCTATTCTTAGGCCAGCAACGACCTGCGTTGTGGGCAATTGGGATAACCAGCGCTTCAGTAGCGCTCGCCAGCCTAGCGCCACCTTTGCTATAAGGTTTATGTGATCCAGTGGGAGTTCTAGTGCCTTCTGGAAACAATAAAATCCATTTGCCTTCACTCAAACGCTTTTTGCCTTGCCCAACCACTGAGAGGGCGGCGGTTTCTTTGCTATTGCGATTGATGTGAATCATCTTGAGTAAAGCCAAAGCCCACCCAAAGAAGGGAATCCAAAGCAATTCTCTTTTGAAGACGAAGCAGACTTGCTTAGGAAGCTTGGCAATGTAAAAAATGGTTTCGTAAGCGGATTGATGTTTACTAAGAACAACAACGGGCTTATCCAAAACCGCCATCATGTTTTCCATCCCGCGAATCTCATAATGAATGCCACAGAGTGGCTGCAAGATCCAAATTACGACCTTATTCCAAAGGCCAATAAAGCGATAGCGATTTTCGGGATTGAGGAAGGGGAAAACTAGGATGCAGAGTACCGACCAAATCGGAGTGAAAATCAACAAGAAGAGGGTAAACAGGGCTGAGCGAATAAAAGTCATATTTGCATTAAACCTTATCTTGTAAGAGTGCATTCGCAAATGCCATCAAATCAGTATGAATCTGAGTGCCTTCCGGGAGTCCGCCTTTATCTAAGGTTTTTCTGCCCTTGCCAGTCAATACTAAATGTGGACTGGCGCCAAGAGCAACGCCTGCTTGGAGATCGCGCAAGGAGTCACCTACGATTGGCACCCCCAACAAAGGTGTGGCACTCTGATTTTTTTTGTAGCGCAGGGCAATCTCTTTCATCATCCCTGGCAGTGGCTTGCGGCAATCGCATGCATTGGCATCGGTATGTGGGCAAAAGAAAATACTGTCTATATGACCGCCCAAAGGTTTGAGTAGTTTATCCATCTTGCCGTGCATGGCATGAAGATCGTTGATGTTGAAATAACCTCGCGCCAAACCTGACTGGTTGGTTGCTACGGCAATTTGGTAGCCCGCTTGATTGAGTAGTGCGATTGCTTCAAGACTGCCTGGTAATGGGACCCACTCATCACTCGACTTCACATAATCATCTCGATCTTCATTGATCACGCCATCGCGATCAAGGATGATTAATTTAGAAGAGCTGGTGCTCATGCTAATTTGCCGAGGTCGGCAATGAGATTCATTTTCTGGTGAAGTTGTTGCAGGAGGGCTAGGCGGTTATCGCGTAGCTCTGGATTTGGATCCATCACCATCACATCGGCAAAGAACTGATCAATTGGAGCGCTGAGCGCTACGAGCGCTTTCAATAGTTCCACAAACTGACGTTTCTCGTAAGCCACCGTCAGTGTTGGTGTCAGTTTCTCGAGCGCCTGATGTAATGCGATTTCAGCGGGTACCTGCAAGAGTGTGCTTGAGCAAGTCTCCGGGATAGCGCTTGCATTCTTTTTCAAGATATTGCTGATGCGCTTATTGGCAGCAGCTAATTGAGCCGCTTCTGCCAAGGCATTAAATTCACGCAATGCAGTGAGGCGGTCAATCAAATCATTTAGCTGGGCCGGAGACTGACTTAATACAGCATCAATCTCTTCGGTAGTAAATGGCTTACCAGAAACCGCTTGGTCTCGTAAGTATGCACGCAGACGGTCGATAATGAAGGCATAAATATCTTCCGCCTTAGCTTTTTCTTGAACGTCTTTTTGCGGAAATTGTTTACGTGCCAGTTCAATTAATTCGGGTAGGCTCAGGCTAAGATTTTTTTCAAGCAGGAGACGGCAAATTCCAAGAGCATGACGACGGAGGGCATAGGGGTCTTTATCACCGGTTGGGGCAAGGCCAACACCCCAGATGCCGACGAGAGTTTCTAGTTTGTCCGCAATCGCTAAGATGGTCCCAGTTTGACTTTGTGGCAAACCATCACCAGCAAAGCGGGGCATGTAGTGTTCGCTACAAGCAGAGGCTACTTCTGCGTTTTCACCATCATGTGTTGCATAGTAGCGTCCCATAATGCCTTGAAGCTCGGGGAACTCTCCAACCATATCAGTTAGCAAATCGGTTTTGGCGATTTCAGCAGCACGACTGGCTAGAGTCTCGTCTGCTGATAGGGCTTTAGCAATGCCCGCCGCAATTCCTTGAACACGCTTGGTACGGTCCAGTTGATTACCAAGCTGATTGTGATAAACCACTTTTCCAAGATCAGCTACGCGGGATGCCAGCGGACGCTTTTGATCTTGTTGAAAGAAAAAGCGTGCATCAGATAGACGTGGGCGTACTACGCGCTCGTTACCAGAAATGATCGCCTCTGGTTTATCAGTCTCGATGTTGGAAACAATTAAGAAGCGATTGCGTAACTTACCTTGCTTGTCAGTCAAAGCAAAGTATTTTTGATTAGTCTGCATTGTCAGAATCAAACATTCTTGTGGAACTTCCAAGAACTCTTGATCAAAATGACATTCATAGATTGCTGGCCACTCAACTAAAGCGGTCACTTCATCTAGCAAGCTATCTGGCATTAAAACTAAATCAGTACCAGCGGCTTTTAATAATGCGGATTCAATAAATTCACGACGCTTGTTAAAACTCGGCAATACTTTTGCTTTGGTAGTGAGATCAGATTCGTATTGATCTGCAGAGGCAATCGTAATGACGCCGGGAGCCAAGAAGCGATGACCTTCTGTTTGATTTTCTGCTTCAATGCCCAATGCGCTGATATGTAATATTTGCTTGCCATGCAGGGCGATGATGCGGTGTGCAGGGCGTGCGAACTCAACATCTGCTAATTCACCATTTTTCTGCAGCACTTGGTAGTGCATCATTTTAGCGATAGGTAATTTGCTCAGCGTCTGCTCGAGGGCTTGTTGTGCGGTTTGTTCTAATGCTGCGCCTTTGGCGATTACATTGAGATATAACGCTTCATTTTTTCCTTCACCGGCTTTTTCTAAAGTGGAGAGGTCGATATCAGCGTAACCCAAAGAGGCCAATTTCTTTTGCAGTGGCGCAGTGGGTTTACCTTCTGCATCAAATGCAATGCTGGTTGGCAGTAATTTTTCGCGTACTGGATAGTCTGGCGCTTGACTCAAGACATTCGTCACTTGAACGGCCAGGCGACGCGGTGTAGCAAAGCTAGCTGCAACGGAGTTTTCGCTCAAGAGGCCAGCGGCCTTCAGCGCAGAAAAAATACCTTCACTAAAAGCATCGCCTAAGCGACGTAATGATTTTGGTGGAAGCTCTTCGGTAAATACTTCAATCAGTAGATTATCTGATTGAGAGAAGGAATTCGGTGTACTCATAATTAGATCGAGTTGCTTATGCTTTTGATTGACGTTGGCACATCGGGAATCCCAGCTTCTCACGAGACTCAAAGTAAGCCTGTGCTACCGCGCGAGATAGATTACGGATGCGACCGATATAGGCAGCGCGCTCGGTCACTGAAATAGCGCCACGGGCATCAAGTAAGTTGAAGGTGTGTCCAGCTTTTAGTACCATCTCATAAGCAGGTAATGCCAATGGCACTTCCATCAAACGCTTAGCTTCACTTTCATAGTTGGTGAAGTTTGTAAACAATAAGTCGGTATTGGAATGCTCGAAGTTGTAGCAAGACTGCTCCACTTCATTCTGGTGATACACGTCACCATACGAGATACCATCTGCCCAAACAAGGTCGTAAACATTGGAGCAATTTTGGATGTACATCGCTAAGCGCTCGATACCGTAAGTGATTTCTCCCAAAACAGGTTTGCAGTCTAGCCCACCAACTTGCTGGAAATAGGTGAACTGTGTCACTTCCATGCCGTTAAGCCAGACTTCCCAGCCTAAGCCCCATGCGCCCAAAGTTGGGTTTTCCCAGTCATCCTCAACAAAACGCACATCGTTCTTTTGAAGATCAAGACCTAAGGCAGCAAGTGAACCCAAATAGAGCTCAAGAATGTTTTCAGGCGCAGGCTTCAGTACCACCTGATATTGGTAGTAGTGCTGTAAGCGGTTTGGATTTTCTCCGTAGCGACCATCTTTGGGTCTGCGTGAAGGTTGGACGTAAGCTGCTTTCCATGGTTCTGGGCCAATGGCCCTCAAGAAAGTGGCTGTATGAGATGTACCGGCACCGACCTCAAGGTCAATAGGTTGCAATAGGGCGCAACCTTGTTGGTCCCAGTAATCTTGGAGTTTGAGAATGATTTGCTGAAAAGTAAGCATGATTTACCTGGCTAAGCCTTTGATTTTACATGGCTAAGCTAGCGAACCATGAAATAGCGATTAGATTCGTTTTTGGCGAATAAGACTCAAGATGAGCAAGAGGCAAGAAAGGCTCAAAATAGGCGCATTTCCCCAAATCACATAAGGGGTTGTGCCTGAATAAGCTTGAATCTTGAGGCTGAGTACGCCTTGGGTAAATTCGCCTAGCTGAGACAGTACCTTGCCATCCGGCCCAAGCGCTGCAGTAATTCCCGTATTTGTGGCGCGTAGTGCTGGGAGACCAGTCTCCAATGAGCGTAGCTGCGATAGGCGTAATTGCTGCGCTGGTGCTTGAGAATCTCCAAACCAGGCCAGATTAGTCATATTGATCAACAGGTTAACGGGTTTACTGCTGTGATGAATTCGGGAGGCTAGTTCCCCGCCAAAGACATCCTCATAGCAAATGGTGATTGCTGCCCCAATCGCATCTTTACCCGGGCGAACAATACTGAAGGGAGCTTGGTCCAATCTGCCACGTGCGAAGTCGCTCATCGGTACATGGAAGGCATTCACAAACCAATGAAATCCGGGTGGAATAAATTCCCCAAAAGGTACTAAGTGAGATTTGTCATATTGATAGCTTGGCGAATTGGGAGAAAGTCCAAGCGCACGGTTGGTGTATTTCGTTTCGATGGAGTCACGCGCTTCCCCAATGACACCTAGCAAGATATTGCTGGAGGTATTCGTGGAAAACTGTTGGAGTGATCCCAGTAAGCCAGTGGGGAGATTGCTCTGGGGCCAGGGATAAGCAGTCTCTGGAGTAATGATGATGTCGGCTGATTGACTCTCAATAGCGTTGGTATAAAAACTAAATTGCTCTTCAATTGCCTTAGGGTTGAACTTCAGGCTTTGTTCAAAATTTCCCTGAATTAATCGAACACTTAGTGGCTCGCCAATGGGTTTTGTGAAAGCCCAAAAGCTCGCAAGTTGTGCAACTGCGACAGCAGAAATAATGCAGGAAGCGCTGAAGAGGGTGTTGTTCCTTAGCTGTGTAATCTCCCAAGAAATCCACACCACTAAAAATGTGCAGGCTAGACCGCCGAAGAATGGTGCTACTGGCGCGAAGGGGCCGTTGATTTGCGCTTCAGCAAATCCCATCCAAGGAAAGCCAGTCAACACTACGCTACGTAGGTATTCAATGAGCACCCAGGAGGCTGCTAGCGCTAGACCTGTGAGATATCTTCGTCTGGGCAGGCAAAGGAAAAGAGAGGCGCTGGAGAAAAATAAGGCCATTCCTGCGGCTAGTATAAAAACTGCTAAGCAGGAAATGAAAGCGTGCATTCCACCTACGTCATGTAGGCTAATGTAGATCCACCATAGACCTAGAGCAAAGTAACCTAAGCCAAATGCCATCCCAGAAATAAATTGCTTTTTAATGGGGAGAATGATTTGACCCATTCGCCACCAAATTAAACTCAAGATGGGGATTTGTATCCAGCCACCATAAGGTAGTTCTGCAGCGGCAGCTACTAAGGCCCCTAGAAAAAATAGCGCCAATAAATTGACGCCATGACTTAGTCTTGTTGATTGCTGATCAATCAAAGTAATTCTCAGGAAGATTTTTTCGGGAGTTGTCGCGCGAGCAGGATATGAATCTGTCTTGGGTCGGCGCGCTGAACCTCAAATTCAATTCCGTCGATCTCGATCAACTCACCCATCTTGGGTACTCGGCCGAGATGCTGAATGACTAAGCCCGCAACCGTTTCAATATCATCATCATGAAATTGGGTACCTAGCATCTCATTAAATTGCTCAAGCTCAGTAATACCTTTAACCCGAATATCACCATTGTCTAAAGAGATCAGGTTATCTGCCTCTTCATCAATATCGTGCTCATCTTCAATATCGCCAACAATTTGTTCAAGCACATCTTCGATCGTAATCACACCAGCAACGCCACTATATTCATCTACAACAATTGCCAAGTGATTGCGGTTATCTTTAAAGTCACGCAGCAAAACGCTTAAACGTTTAGATT
>ERZ650303.112-NODE-112-length-22050-cov-6.716936_pt1 | contig 22050 bp, 8 predicted proteins | sample MGYA00376239_ERZ650303 | MGnify/ENA primary metagenome ERZ650303 (study PRJEB26733, sample SAMN07839262) | wastewater metagenome | biome: small river; feature: stream; material: water | place: USA: North Carolina | collected 2016-04-05 ... | reverse complement strand
CCCGGCCGGACTATTGGGGTGGCTATCGAATCGTGCCTACCCGCATCGAGTTTTGGAAGGGTCGTTCAAACCGCATGCACGATCGCATCGAATTTGTGCGAGAGATTGATGCCTCAGGTTGTTTCACGCCTTGGAAAATCCAACGTTTGCAGCCTTAGCGAATAACAAAAACCAATCTGAATATTCGCTTTTGCGAATGGCTTAAACCCTGCTTGGGGGATAACCTGTAATGAATGTGGGGCTTTACGAACATTTGTGTTCAGCCCTCAATTTGTTGGGATAGGCATGGCTAAAGAGAGAACCAGCCGCAGACCGATTGCCATTGCTGCGGTTTTTGCGCTCATCTTGTCGTACTTTGCTTTTGGAGCTATTCCAGCTCAGGCTCTTCCAGTTGCTCCAACAATCACTGCGCTGAGCTCATCAGGCCCTCGCTATATCGCTGTCTCATTCACCGCCGGAGCAAATGGTGGAACCGCCCTTTCCACCTACATCTACTCCACCGATAACGCGGCCACTTGGAAAGTACGCACCGACGCTACTTCGGGAACTGCCGCTGCGCTCGCTTCTCCTATTGTCATCACTTCTCGAAGCTCCTCAAATGGAAAAGCGGCGTTGGGCAACAGCGTTGCTCAGGTGCTTATCCGTTCGTGTTGGGCCCTTCCTTCAAACCCAAATACTTCAGATTTCAACAGCAACTGCAGCACTAGTTCGAACATGCAGAGCATCACACCCGGAACAGCTTCCGCTCCGACAATCACTAGCGTGACTGGCGGCAATACATCGCTATCGGTTGCTTTCACAGCTCCAACATCTAACGGCGGCTCAGCCATCACAAACTACGAGTATGCGACCTACAGTGGCGGCAGCTGGAGTGCGTGGACGGCACGTTCTCCAATCGCCGCGACTTCGCCACTTGTAATCTCAGGTCTCTCGAACGGCACTACTTACAACGTCAAAATTCGAGCGGTAAACACAACGGGTTCAGGTGCCGAGTCGAACTCGCTTCCAGGAACTCCCGCCGGAGCACCAAGTGCTCCTACTGCACTCGCCGTTGATCCAGGGAACGGTGCGGTAACTGTCTCTTGGGCTGCACCCTCGAGCAATGGTGGCTCTGCTATCACTGGCTACACCGTGACATCGAGTCCCGAGTCAAAGACTTGCACGACCACCGGAGCCACTTTTTGTGCGGTATCCGGTTTAACTAACGGAACGGCTTACACGTTCACGGTGAAGGCAACAAACGCAATCGGGGATAGCGCAGCCAGTGCGGCTTCATCTTCAGTTATTCCTGGTGTTCCCGATGCCCCTCTGATTACCGATGTCACTCCAGGGGATACTCAACTTTCTATTGCATTCAGTGCGCCAAACGACAGCGGCAGTGCAATCACGAATTACTCTTACTCAACTAACGGTGGTTCAACCTGGGTAACTTTGAATCCCGCTTCGACAACGAGTCCAATTGTCATCACGGGTCTTACAAACAGCACACCCTACAACGTTGCAATCAAGGCCATAAATGCTCGCGGTTCCAGCGCGTCGAGCAACATCGTTGTTACAGCAACACCTGACAACGTTGTCCGCGCCCCAGGTGCGCCTTCGATCACCTCGATTTCTCCGGCAAACACTGCGTTGCAGGTCTATTTCACAGTAGGTTCGAATGGTGGAGCTGCAATCACAAATTACGAATACACCCTCGGGACCAGCGGAACATGGACAGCGCTTGCAACCCCTTCAACGACATCACCAATCACGATTCCAGGGCTAACCAACGGAACTTCCTACTCAGTCAAAATTCGTGCGGTGAACTCTGTGGGTTCTGGCGCTGAATCTTTGGCAGCAACCGGCACACCCGCGTCTCCGCCAGGCTCACCGACTTCCGTGTCAGGCACTCCTAACGGCGGTGGTGTCAATGCTGGAAACATAAATTTGAGTTGGACTGCACCCGCGTCTGACGGTGGTTCGGCAATCACCGGTTACAAAATTGAGATTTCGAACAACGGTGGAAGTTCCTACACAAACGTAACCTCGAACACTGGAGTTACATCCACTAGCTATCTCGTTGGTGGCTTAACCGGCGGAACAAGTTACGTATTCAAAGTGAGCTCGATCAACGCACTCGGAACTTCTAGCCCGTCTTCTGCAAGTGCGGCGATTGTTGCACAAACAATCTCGGTAGCTCCAACGATCACTTCCATCGTTTCTGGCTCCCAGCAACTAACGATCAACTTCTCCTTGGGTGCCAACGGCGGTTCAAGCCTTACCGCAATCGAATACTCAACAGACAATGGCTCTTCGTGGTACCCGATTAGCGGACTCACATCGGGTGCCATCATTGAAAACCCATCCAGCTTCGATCCGAGCGCCGCAACTCCGGCAACGCTTACTAACGGCACCACATACCCGATCACAATACGTGCACTCAATGGAGTTGGATATTCAGCCACCTCGAACTCAATTTCGGGCACGCCGTTGGCGTCGGCTAGCTCTGTCAAAACGCTTACCGCACTTTCACTTAGCTCAGGCACAATCAGCCCAACCTTCGCCGCGTCAACCTTCAGTTACACGGTTTCGGTTGCCGGGTCGGTTAGTTCGCTAACCGTTACCGCTGCCAAGACCGAAGCCAAAGAGAAGGTCGAAGTAAATGGAGTTGTGATTAGCGCGGCTGGTTCGGCCACATTGTCGAACACGTCCGGTTCTATCCCGATTAGCGTTGGCAGCAACACCATCACCATCTTGGTGACTGCCGAAAACGGCACAAATAACACCTACACAATCACCGTCAATAGACAAGACGGAAACGCAAATCTTTCGGCGCTAACCATCGGGTCTGGATCGCTTTCACCAGCCTTCAGCGTTGACACGCTCGACTACACAACGACCGTTGCCTACTCGGTTACCTCGCTCACGATCACCCCAACAATGGCGAGTGCAAACGCCACCGCGACAGTCAACGGATCAGCTGTTACCTCGGGCAGCGCCTTCACATTCTCGTCATTGACGGTTGGGTCAAATACGGCAACCATCGTCGTCACCGCCCAGGACCTCACCACTAAGACTTATCGAATTGTCATCACGCGAGTTGCTCTTTCAACTGACTCATCGCTCTCGGCACTGACAACCTCGGCCGGAACTTGGGGCACCAGCTTTGTCGCGGGCACTTTTGCCTATTCGATTGATGTGCCAAACGAAACCGCAAACCTAAGCATCACCGCCACTGCGGGCTACTCGGCAGCAACAATTTCAATCGGCGCAAACTCTCTCACTTCGGGTTCGGCCTATGGTCCTATCGCACTAAACACTGGGGCAAACACCATCACCATCCGTGTGACGGCCGAAGACACCTCAGTCACCTCTGACTATGTGCTCACCATCACCAGGGCAAAATCAGTGGTCTCGACATTGAGCACTCTGACGACGAGTGCTGGTTCATTGAGCCCAACTTTCACCCCAACGACATCCACGTATTCAATAACCGTGGGCTATTCGGTTTCAAGTCTTACTTTCACGCCGACCACAACAGCTAGCGTTGCAACCGTCACAGTTGGCGGAGTCACTGTAACTTCGGGTCAGGCCTCGGCGGCACAATCGCTCTCGGTCGGTTCAACCACCATCACCATTGTTGTAACTGCCGAAGAGACTTCGATCACCCGCACCTACACAATCACGGTCACTCGCAAGAGCAACGATGCAACCCTTTCGGGCCTATCGACATCAGTCGGAACCTGGAACACCAACTTCACTTCAGGCACTCGCAGCTACACCGTTTCGCTGGCAAACACGGATACCGGTCTAACCTTTAGCCCAACCTCAAACCACGTCGGTTCAACAATTCGCTGGGGCTCAACGGTTCTCGCTTCTGGTTCAACTTCAACCTCAATCAGCTTGGATGCTGGCGAGACTCGCACCATTTCCGTTGACGTGACAGCAGAAGATGGCAACACTCTCACCTATGGGCTGACGGTTACTAGGGCAAACATCGTTCCGAACACGCCTTCAGGTTTGACCATCAGCGCTTCTGACCAGGCTCTCAGCATTTCTTGGACTCGTTCGGTTGCTAACACGGGCAGTGCCATCACCGGCTATACGGCAACTGCAACCGACGGCACCAACACCTTCACCTGCTCGACCACGGTCGATGCGAATTGCAACATCACCGGCCTAACGAATGGCACTTCTTATTCGGTCACGGTTGTTGCGACAAACGCCGCGGGCAACTCAACTGCCACCAGCGCCTCAAGTGCAACCCCATACTTGCGCCCTGGTGTTCCTGCCATCGCAATCAAGCGTTGGGGTAACGAGGCAATTACCGTCGAATGGACCCAGCCGAGCCTCGGCGGCGGAACCTTCCAGAACTATCTGGTTGAGCGCCAAGTTGTTGGTCAAAGCACATGGTCAACGATTGCCACAATCACATCAATCAGCACTCTTGAATATCAAGACACCAACTTGGTGCGAGCAAACCGCTACAACTATCGCGTCACCGTTACCACCAACACCGCCGCCAGCGACAACACCGCCGCAGCCGCAAACCTAACCAATCTCGCTCCTAGGGCTGTGCCTGGTTCAGTCTCGGCATCCAAGTCAAATGGCAAGCTTTCGGTAGTGCTCAGCTGGTCTGCGCCAGCAGACGATGGTGGTTCGCCAATCACCGGTTACCTAATTCAAAAATCCACGGATGGCAGCACCTGGACTGACGTCGCAACCGTGGCGGACACCGTTTTGACTTACACGGTTGGTTCACTGACCAAGGGTGTTTCATACGACTTCAAGATCACCGCAATCAATGCGATTGGCAACTCGGCAGCCCCTGCATCGCTAAGCTCAACCGCCGTAACAGTTCCAGGTGCATTGGCATCAAATGGCCACACGCCGAAAGACCTAGGTGTCGAACTCACTTGGACGGCACCGACCGACAATGGTGGCGAAGCCATCACCGGCTACCGCATCGAGTCGAGCACCGACGGCACCACCTGGACAACCGTTACCACGCTCGCCAGCACCGCCCGCAGCTATCTCGCTTCAACTCCAACCAAGGGCGCTACCTATAACTTCAGAGTCATTGCGCTCAACGCGATTGGCGCTTCAGACAACCCTGCCGCCCTCACTTCATACACGGCTGTTGCTAAGCCAGGCAACAGTGCAACACCTGGCGGCACTAAGCGCGACCTGTCTTTCGACCTAACTTGGTCTGCGCCGACCGACGATGGTGGCAGCCCAATCACAAACTACGTGATTCAAAAATCCACGGATGGCACCAACTGGGTTGATGTTGCAACTGTTGCTGACACCGTATTCGCATACACCGTGACCGGTCTTACTGCGGGCGTGAGCTATCAGTTCAGAGTGCTTCCTAAGAATGCGGTAGGCATTTCGGCAAGCGGCGCAACCTTCAGCGCAACCGCGGCAACCAAGCCGGGCAACCCCACGCCTGGTGCGCACACCGCGGCCGATCAAACCATCACTGTCAACTGGTCTTTGCCGACCGACAACGGCTCGGATGCCTTGGTCGGGTTCGAGGTAGAGGTATGTGACGATGCTGCCAACACCTGTGCTGCAGCCGTTGATGTATCAGCTTCAACCACCAGCTACCAAGCTACGGGCCTCGACGCAACTAAGCAGTACACGATCAAGGTCAAAGCTAAGAATTCGTTGGGTCGAAGCACCAACGCGGCTCAGTTCGCAAACATCCGTGCAGCAAATGCGGTTGTTCCAGTGACACCAACTCCAACCCCTCGTCCGCGAGACCCAGACCCAACGCCGGTAACACCGCCTACCCCGGTAGAACCAGTTAAGCCAACTCCTGAACCTAAGAACCCTAAGGTCAAGATTGACACCAAGAACCCGGCAGCAGTTATTGCGTTGCCTGAAAACAGCGGATTGAAACCAGGTCAAACCAAGGTCGAACAAGGCGGTCAAGCTGTATCGGTTGCTGTCGTTCCAAACGCTACCGTCACTGGCCTCAACGTGGTCGCCAACAACTGGAGTTTGAACTTCGTACCAAAGGCTGCCACCGGTGCCGTTGTTCCTCTCGAATCGACCAGCTCAATCACCATCAACCGTGGTGGTCAGGTTGAGGTTTCGGGCACTAACTACTTGCCTAACAGCATCGTCAAGGTCTGGATCTTCTCTGAGCCAACCCTGCTTGGTGAATTCCTAACGGACGCCAACGGTAATTTTGAGAAGAGTGTTCCTATCCCTGCCTCGCTAGCTTTGGGCAACCACACCATCCAGGTTGCTGGAATTAGCCCTACCGAAGACCTTCGCTCGATGTCGATGCCTGTTGTAGCTAAAGAGCTAGTCAAGGGGTCTTTGGTGACTCGATTACTCTTCGCAACTGGTAGCTCAAAGTTGACTGCTGATAGCAAGGCTTATCTGGTGCCGTTGACCAAGGCGCTTTTGAAGAAGGCGACGTCGTTCGTTGTTTCGATTACCACCCTGGTAACTAAGGGCACCAATGCCGCTGCCGCTAAGAAGCTTGGTGCCGATCGATTCGCCGTGATCGTTGCCGAACTCAAGAGGCTAGGAATTAATGCAACTTTCAGCTTGGGAGCAACCAAGGTGATTCCAAAAAACAGCGTGGTCACAAGTCGAACTGACCTGGCGATCAACTGGGAAAGCTTCAGTTCTTAAAATAGGTGGCTAACCCCACATTAGAGTTTCGAGCGCCTTAAAATAGCGAGCAAATGCTTCGGATAACCGAACTTTATGCCGAAAAGTTCGCCTCAACGAAGATAATTAAGACAATGTGGGTAATTCTAAACCCCACATTTACTTAGGGGTTTCCTGTGCGTTCAATCTTCAAAAAAGCCGTCGGCATTGTTGCTACCGCCCTGCTAGCTGTTACCGGTGTAACCGCGATCTCGTCCCCTGCACTGGCCACTGCCTGTGTCTCCGGTACCGCGGCTTCTGGCGCGATGCCAGCGGTTGAACTCATCTCACAGCCACAGTTCTTCACCGGCCTAAGTGATGGCTACAACTCCAACTACATCGGTTACTCGATCAAGAACGGCTCGGCCGCCAAGTCGAATCTCTATGTAAAGCTCGAGAACTTTGCCGGCGGTCAGGTGCGCCTAGCCACAAACCAGCCGGCATCGCAGCCTTCGGGCCCTGTTGCCGCCAATGGTTCGGTAACCACGTTCTTCTTCGCAACTGCAACCGCAGTTCCAACTGTTTCTCAGACCCACGACGTTGTGTTGTTTGACGGAAACCCAAGCTTGGGCGGAACCGAAATCTGTCGTCTGACGACCACTTTTACCGCTGACCCCGCAAACACCGCGGCGATTGCCGCTAGCGCCAACAAGGTAAACACCATTACAGTCGGGAACACCTCGGGTCTTACTCTCGGTGGTACCGTCTCAGTCACTGTTCGCGGTCAAACCGGAAACATCTCGGGTTCATCTGGCGCAATCAGCCTTTCACCTGGTTCGTCATCTAACTTTCCAGCTGCCGCTTGGCGTCTAGTTTCAACCTCGATCAAGCTGAACACGACCGCTGCATATGCATCACAGGCAGGCACTGTCACTTACACAAACCGAACCTTCTTGAGTAACCAGGCGTCAAATGGTGGTTACTACGAAGCGGTTTATACCTACAAGGCCGTCTCAACCGCGTCGGCGGCGGCAACCATTGTTCCTATTCAGTACATCAACTCTGGTTCGTTGAACATGAAGTACACCGGTACATTGCCGGCAACCGCAACCCTTCTTCCGATTGTCAACAACTCGGTCACCATGACTAAGTCATCAAACCAGTCAGGTTCACTAACTGCCTCGGGCGGCCAGCTGGTAAGCACCTCAGACATTTGTTACACAATCGACCTAGCCAACGGTGCTTCACTTGAAGCTGTTGTTGACCAGGTTTCCGACGTTCACCCTTCAGGCACCAGCTATGTAGCCGGTTCGGCTAAGACTGCTACATCGAGCCCAAGCTGTTCAACGGGAACTGCCATAACTCCGATTGTTCAGTCTGCTGATCACCGAATCGTGTTTGAAGGCCCACTCACAATTGCTGGCAACAGCCACCTTTACATTTCATACTTGATTCAATTCCCCGCTGGTTTGGCTGAAGGTGTTTACAACAACTCGGCGACCGCCTACATTAGCTCGACAACACTCGGCGCCAGCTCAATTGCCTCGGTTATCGTTGGTGTTCCACCGCTCTATTCGATCTCATTCGATGCTCGAGACGTCAACGTTACAAATCCGAACACCTTGACCCAAACTTCGGCTGGTCAGTCGCTGAACATCGGTTCGGTCACTCCAAGCCGCACCGGCTACACGTTCGGTGGCTGGGAAGACATCAACGGCAACGATTACCCGAGCTCGATCATTCCGTCGGCAAACATGACCGTTTATGCGATCTGGGTACCTGTGCTCTACAAGATCAGCTTCGACCTAATGGGCGGCACCGGAAACTCAGCTGACCTTTCTCAGGCAACCGCGGGTGGCAACGTTGAAATGTATGCGACCGGTGTTTCTAAGACTGGCTTTGCATTTGGTGGGTGGGCTTCAACAAGCGGCGGCACGACCGCCTTGCCTTACACCCAGACGCCAACCTCGAACTACACCGTTTATGCAATCTGGACCCCGGTTTATACCCTTAGCTACAACCTCATCGGTGGGTCGGGAACCTCAACTACCCAGTCGCAGTCAGCGCCAAATGCTTCGATTTCGACCTGGCAAGACGCGACTAAGTCTGGTTTTGTGTTTGGTGGCTGGGCCCTAACGACCGACACCACCGATGTTGTCTCTGACCCATACACACCAACTCAAAACACAACCGTTTATGCGGTTTGGTTGCCGGTCTATTCGGTTTCGTTCGATGCACTCGACAACACCATCACCAACCCGAGCAACGTGACTCAGGCTACCTATGGTGGTTCGGTCAACGTTACTGTTCGCACCGTTTCAAGAACCGGCTATACATTTGGCGGTTGGTCACTGACCAGTGGTGGCACAACTCCGATAGGCAGCAGTTACACGCCAACCGGAAACATCACGGTTTACGCCATTTGGACGGCAGTTGTCGTTAATAACCCGACCCCACCACCATTCGTGCCACCAGCCGGACCAAACATCAGTCCGGTGAGCGGCACCACAATAGCCACCACGCCGATCACTCTCGATAGGCCAGCTAACACCGGCGCAACCGGCACCGCCTGCTTGGTTGACCCAGCTGACTACATTTGTAAGCAGTCGGTCACCTTGCCTGGCAAGGGAACCTTCACCTTGAACGCCAACGGAACCACAACTTTCGTGGCGGTCAACGGCTTCTATGGCACCGCAACTGTTCAGTACCGCGTCGTTGACATCTATGGTCAGTTTGACGAGGCACCGGTAACAGTAATCGTGCTGAAGCCAGCGCCACCTGTGGTTCAGCCTGCATCTGGCACTACCGAGGCGACCAACCCGATCACATTGACTCCGCCAACCAGCTACCCAGCTGAACTTGGCAAGCCGTCTTTGTGCTTGGTTGACCCGGCAGACAACGTATGCAAGCAGCAGGTCACCTTGCCTGGCAAGGGCACCTTCACCCTCAACGCCAACGGCACCGTGAGCTTTGTTGCGGCACCTGGCTTTGTAGGCACCGCTACCGTTCAGCTTCGTGCAACCGATGCGCTCGGCCAGTCGAGTGAGGCACCAATCACCGTGATCGTCACCAAGCCAGCCGCACCTGTGGTTGGCCCAGCCGGTGGCACCCCCCTGATCAACCAGCCAATCACCCTGAACCCACCGGTCACCTGGCCACCTGCCTACGGCAACCCAGACCTATGCTTGGTTGACCCTGCAGATAACGTTTGCAAGCAGCAGGTCACCTTGCCTGGCAAGGGCACCTTCACACTGAACCCAGATGGCACCGTCACCTTCGTGCCAGCCAAGGGCTTCATCGGTGAGGCAACCGTTCAGCTGCGCGCAACCGACAAGTATGGACAGTCGAGCGAAGCCCCGATCACCGTTCGTGTGACCGATGTGCCTGGCTCGCAGAACGGTTCAACTAAGGGCGAAACCCCGGTTGTGCTAGCACCTGAAAAGCCAGTTGAACCTGGATCGGACATTTGCTTGATCGACCCAAATGACAAGCAGTGCAAGACCGTTGTCACAATCGCCGGCGCCGGAACCTGGACTCAGCAGGCAGACGGTTCGGTTAAGTTCGCACCGGTCGCTGGTTATGTTGGCAAGGTAATGGTTATGCAGCGCATCACCCGAGCCGCATCGCTTCCACGACTGACTCCATACACAGTTGTGGTTGCCAAGAAGCGCGGCCCAGTGACCATCACCATCAGCGGTTTTGCTGACGGTTCACCGGTTCTGACTGCAGCCATCAAGGCAAAGATCAACGCATTCTTGAAGGCATACGCCGACTACAAGAACGTGACCTGCATTGGTTACACCGAAGGCCCAACCGTGCTGGCAACAGACGCGGCGCTCTCTAAGAAGCGTGCAATCAATGGTTGTGCCTTTGTGAAGGCTGGCCTAGGCAAAAAGCTAGTGGTCAAAAAGATCAGCGCCGGTCAAGACAAGGTTGAAGCGGATTCATACCGTCGCATCACCATCACCTTGAACGACTAAGCACTCAAGAACAACAAAACCCCGGGCCACTGGCTCGGGGTTTTGCTTTACTCAAATCGAGTGCCTAGGCAGAAACATCTTCCTTAGCCAAGTGGCAGGCAACCGAAATGCCGTTGATCACGCGAAGCTCTGGCACGTTTGATGCACACAGCTGAGTAGCAATCGGGCAGCGGGCAACAAATGGGCAGCCGGTGCCTTCATCCTTAATGTGATTTTTGTTGGCGATCTGCAGGGTCTGCCAGTGTTCGCGGCGAACCTTCTGCTGGTGCGGGTTAGGCACCGGCGCGGCCGAGGTCAGGGTCTGGGTGTATGGGTGCTGCGGCTTCACAACCACGCGCTCAACATCGCCGTATTCCATGATGCGGCCCTTGTAGAGAACCACGGTGGTGTCTGACAAGAAGCGCACAACATCGAGGTCGTGGGCGATGAACAAGAAGCCAACGTCTTCGCTCTGCGACAGGTCGGCAAGCAGGTTTAGCACCTGAGCCTGGGTCGACAAGTCGAGGGCCGAAACTGGCTCGTCGAGCACAATCAGCTTTGGCTGAACAATCAGCGCACGGGCAATTGCAATGCGCTGGCGCTGACCACCCGAAAAGTTGCGTGGGTAGCGATCGGCGGCCTCGGCGTTCAAACCAACCTTGCCAAGCACCTCGCGCGCCTTCTCAAGCGCAACCTCGCGCTTTACACCCATCACGGTGAGCGGCTCGATCAGGGTCTCGCCAACGGTCAACGCCGGGTTGATCGACGAATAAGGGTCTTGAAAAACTACACGGATGCCCGAGGCGGTCTTTTGACGCTTCTTGATCGAGTCATGGGTGATGTCGGTTCCCAAGAACTTGATGGTTCCAGACTTGACCTTTTCAAGACCGAGGATGGCCTTGCCGATAGTTGATTTGCCCGAGCCCGATTCGCCAACCAAGCCAACAACCTGGCCGGGCATGATGGTGAACGAGACATCAGAGACGGCCGTGAAGGCCTTTTTGCCGGTGCCGTATTGAACGGCTAGGCCGGTGACTTCGAGTAGTGGTGTCGTTGACATGTTTATACCTAGTTCTTCTTAGTCTCTGACAGGTTCAGTTCACCAAAACGCAGGCACTGAACGGTGCCGTTGTTGTGAGCCGGTGCAATCTTGAGTGGCTGCTTGCAAACCTCGGTGGCAAAGTCACAGCGGGCTGCGAATCGGCAAGACGGGGTCCAATCCCAGGCCGGTGGCACGGTGCCCTCGATCGAGGTCAGGCGCTCTGGCATCTTTTCGCCGGCGTTGAAGTGCGGGTCGGCACCTAGCAAAGCTGCGGTGTATGGGTGAGCCGGGGTCAACAGCACCTCGGCGGTTGGGCCAGATTCAATAACCTGGCCGGCATACATGACTGCGACCTTGTCGGCGATGTCGGCAACCACACCAAGATTGTGGGTAACGACCACCATGGCCATTCCGCGGCTGCGAACCAGCTCGCGAAGCAGGTCAAGAATTTCGGCCTGAATGGTCACGTCGAGCGCGGTGGTTGGCTCATCGGCAATCAGCAACTTTGGGTTGCCGGTCAGCGCAAGCGCAATCGCCACACGCTGGGCCATGCCGCCCGAAAGTTGGTGAGGGTAAGACTTCATCACACGCTCAGGCGCAATGATTCCAACCTGGCGAAGCAGTTCGGTTGCCTCGGCCTTGGCCTCGGTCTTGTTCAAACCACGGATGCGCTGCAGCGGGTAAACCAGCTGGTGCGAGACGGTGAACATTGGGTCGAGAGCAACCATTGGCTCTTGAGAAATGTAGGCAATCTCGCGACCACGGATGGTGTTGAGCTCTTGCTCGTTCCAGTCGGCGATGTCTACGCCGTTGAGCTTGACCTCGCCCGAGCGAATGGCAACGCCCGGTGGCAGAAGGCCAATGACCGAAAGCGCGGTCATGGTCTTGCCGCAGCCAGACTCACCAACCACACCAAGCACCTCGCCGTGGTTCAGGCTCAGCGAAACGTTTGATACAAGCTCGTGCTTGCCCTGAACGCCAACCACTAGGTTGTTGAGCTCAAGAATCTTGTCGGCCTTAGGCGCGGTCTCAAGGTCTGGCAAACCTGCGCGGCGCTTGCCCTTGAGGTCTTTGAACGAGAATGCCTTGACGCCCGAGTTCGAGGCGGCGCCCTCGCCAAACACGTCTGCAAGTTCGTTGGCTGCAAACACGGTGATCACCAAAACAAGGCCCGGAGGAACCATCATCCAAGGTGAAAAATAGATCAGGTTGGTGGCCTGAAGAATCATGGCACCCCAGCTTGGCTCTGGTTCTTGTGGGCCGATGCCCAAGAACGAAAGGCCTGCCTGGATGCCGATGCCGGCAACAAAGATTAGGGCAACCTGAACCAAAACGGTTCGCCAAATGCCCGGCAAAATGTGGCGCAAGTTGATGCGGAAAGCGCTGAGGCCGTTGAGGCGAGCGGCATCAACATACAAGCGCTGACGAATCGAAATGATCTGACCAAGAAGCACTCGGTAGACGGCTGGCGAAATCAAGAAACCGAAGAAGATCATCAGCGGAGTCATGTTGCCCTGGCCTACTGCGCCCACCAAAGCCAGAATCATCACCATTGAAGGCAACGAGAAGATGATCTCGGTGAAGCGGCTCAAGAAGCTCTCAACGCGACCACGGCGCTGGGCGGCGATGAACGCCATCGGCAAGCCCACACCAAACGCAACCAAAACGGTGATGGCTGCGCCAACCATGGTGCCGGCGCCGGCATACATGATGCGGCTAAAAATGTCGCGACCAAGGTCGTCGGTGCCAAGGATGAACTGCCAGCTTGGAAGCTGAAGCTCGTAGCCAACCGCTTGGGTGCGAATGTCGTATGGAATCCAAAGGGGGGCGGTGAGAGAACCAACGATGATGAAGGTCAGCCACAGGATGCTGAGAACCGCACCCGGGCGCTTTAGGAATGCAGGCGCTTTGCGCTTTTTGGTTGCTGTGGTGTTGCTCATCGTGCACGAACCTTAGGGTCGAGGAATCGGGTTGCTAGTTCGGTTAGGAACATGGTGATGACAACCACAAAGGTGGTGACCATCACGGTCGCTTGAATTTGAGGCACGTCGTGCATGCCGATTGCGCGCTGAATGCCGGTGCCGAGGCCAGGCAACTGGAACAGCTGCTCAACGGTCACGGTGCCACCGAAAGTGAGCACGAACTGAAGACCGATTACCGAAACAATCTGAACGCTAGCGAAACGAAGTGCGTGCAAGTACACGATGCGCTGGCGAGGAACACCCATGGCGCGAAGAGTGCGAATGTGCTCTTGGCCAACTGCCTCGAGCATTGCCGAGCGAGTGATGCGGGCGATGCCGGCTGCGCCGTGAACGGCAAGCGAGACCACCGGCAGAATCAAGCCAGATGCCCAGGCAACCGGGTCATCGGTGAATTCGACATAACCGCTGGCTGGCAAAAGTGGGTTGAATACTGCGAAAACAAGAATTAGGAAGATCGCGAACCAGAAGGCTGGCACGGCGATAAAGAATGCGGTGATCGAGTTGAGAATGCGGTCAACAATGCCGCCGCGAACGGCTGCGGTCACGCCAACTAGAACACCAAGAATTGCGGTCAAAACGATGGCGGCGAGCGAAAGATAAGCGGTTACCTGAATGCGAGTCGCGATTTCAATGCTTAGGTCGCGGTTGTCTACGTATGAAACGCCAAGGCTTCCGCTGAGCAACATGCGAACCCAGTCGATGAACTGGACGATCCAGGGGTTGTTCCATCCGACTTCGTCGTTGAAGGCCTTGATGGTTTCGGGGTCGCCCGAGGTGCCCAGTGCAATCTCACCCGGTGTACCAGGCATTAGGTGCACGATGATGAAGCTGACAACGGCTGCCACGAACAAGGTCAGAAGACCCATCACAGCGCGGTTCAGAATGAAGCGAAGCATGTTATTCCAATGTGAGTATTTTTTTGAAAACTAAGTGCGGATGGGAGCAACTTTACAGTTGCTCCCATCCGTTGTTTTGACTTGATTACTTGACTGGCAAGATCTCGGTAAGTAGCGGGAAGGTAGTTCCGTTTACACCGACCTTTAGAGCCTTTACGGTGCTCTTCTTGTAGCCAACGTATGAGTAGCTCTCACGTAGTGGCAGTGACCATGCTTCGTTCACGATTGCCTCGTTTAGAGCCTTCGCCTTAGCAGCGTTCTGTGAGTCTCCGGCTAGTGCACCGAAAGCTCCACCAATTGCTGCGTTGGTTGCTGACTGGTAGTTAGGGAACGAGTTCAGCATTAGGCCACCCCAAGCAACTAGGTTGTTGGTGTCGAAGCTGAAGATACCCATGGCGCCGGTGCGAACTGCACCGAATAGCTCGCCACCGTTAGCAGCAACCTTTACGTTCATGGTGATGCCAGCCTTTGCCCACTGCTGCTTTAGAGCCTCGTGAATCGAAGCGTCGTTAGCAGAGATAACGATGGTGAAGGTTGGGTTTGGGTACTTCGAAGCTGCTAGAAGTGCCTTAGCCTTTGCCAAGTTGTACTTGTAGGTGGTGTCTAGAGCTGCGCTGTAACCGATCGATGACTTTCCAGCCAAGCTCGCGGTTGCGCGGTCGCCCGAGAACAGACCCTTTACAAGTGCGTCACGGTCGGTTGCGTATGAGAATGCAAGGCGAACGTTCTTGTCTTCGGTGAATGCGTAGTTCTTGCCTAGCTTGTCCCACCACTGCATGAAGAACACATTGCCACCCTTTGAAACCAAACCAACGTTGCGTGCCTTTAGTAGAGGAACGCTGGTTGAACCTGGCTGAAGAACAACGTCAAGCTGGCCTGATGCTGCAGCGTTGGCGTGTGCCTGTGAGGTTGCGTAAACCTTGTAGACGATTACGTCATAAGGGTAAGCAGCCTTGTTCCAGTGTGCAGGGTTGCGCTGGAAGCGGTAGGTGTTTGCCTTGATGCTCTTGTTTGCGTCTAGGTAGTAAGGGCCTGAACCGTATGGTGCTGACTTTAGAAGTGCAGGGTTCTTGGCTGCTGCCTTTGACACGATGAAGCCTGAAGGGCCGGTGAACTCGTATGGAGCGTTTGGCTGAGCAGCCTTGAAGTTCACGGTCACACCGAAGTCACCAGAGGTGGTAACTGAGGTGATTTCTTGGGTGCCACCAGGGCCGAACTTTGCGTATGAAGGCAGGGTTGCATCGCTGCGACGGTCAAGGTTTGCCTTAACGGTAGCTGCGTCGACCTTGGTGCCGTCTGCAAAGCGAACGTTGTCGCGAAGAGTCATGGTGATCGACTTCTTGTCGTCGGCAACGGTGTACTTGGTTACGAGTGAGCCCTTAACACCGCGAGCTGCTGCAGGAGCAGTGCGAACGAAAAGCTGGTCGTAAAGTGCCTCAAAGAACGGAGCCTGTGCGTCTGAGAACGCGTATGGGTCGTACTTAGTTGGGGCTGGGTCTGAGGTGTCACCAATGGTGAGGGTCTTGGTTGCAGCGTTTGCCACACCGGCAAAACCTGCAGTGATCAGTGCGGTCGCGGCGGCTACTGCCACAACGCGTCGCATTACTGAGCGAATCATTTTTTCTCCTTTTGAGCGCCATTGCGCAAATTTGGCGGGCTACCTCCACAAATTGCTGGAGTTATTTCAATGCTAGGTCGCGACTGAAACGGTTCAATAGGAATTTGGTAACGGTTCGATAATCGCCAAAATACGTGGCATACGTGGGCTTTATGTTTGGCGCCAGCAAAAGTGAGCGGTCACAGTGATGGGTTGCCCGGGCATAGTCTTAAAGCATGAAGGCGACCCTTATGTATGGCCCCGGCGACATCCGTGTTGAACAGCTGGCCCACCCAGAAATTCAGAAGCCAACCGACGCTGTTGTGAAGGTTGTTTTGTCTTGTGTTTGTGGCAGCGACCTTTGGGATTACAACGAATCAGAGGCTCTCGAGGTTGGCCGCCCCCGCGGTCACGAATTTTTGGGACTGGTCGAGTCGGTTGGTTCAGCCGTTTCGACTTTGAGCGTTGGCGATCTGGTGGTTGCCCCGTTTGTTTCTTCTTGTGGGCACTGCGACTTTTGCGAGCGTGGCCTTCAAACCTCATGCCGTGAACTGGCTTTCTTTGGTCATGGCGGCGAGGCCGGCGGTCAGTCTGAAGCGGTTCGCGTGCCCAACGCCGACGGCACTCTGGTCAAGTTGCCAGTTGAGGTTGACTCGCCTCTTTTGCCCTCTTTGTTGACCCTGTCTGATGTGATGTGCACCGGTCATCACGCTGCGGTTACCGCCAAGGTTGCCCCTGGTGAAACTGTTGTGGTGATTGGCGATGGCGCGGTTGGTTTGTGTGCCGTTATTGCAGCTCACCGCCTAGGTGCCGGCCGCATCATTTTGATGGGTCGCCACGAGGGCCGCACTAACCTGGGTCGCGAATTTGGTGCCACGGATGTAGTTGCTCAACGTGACGCCGAGGGCATCGCAAAGGTTCTAGAGCTCACCGACGGCGATGGTGCGCACAGTGTGCTTGAGTGCGTGGGCACTCAGTCTTCAATCGAGATGGCGCTCGGCGTGGTTCGCGCCGGTGGCACAGTCGGCCGAGTTGGCGCCGCTCAGTATGAGCAAATCCCATTCGGCTTTGGTCCTTTGATGCGCAACATCACCGTTACAGGTGGAGTCGCGCCGGCACGCGCATACATCGAAGAATTGATGCCCGATGTGCTCAACGGTTCAATCAACCCGGGTCGCGTTTTTGATCTCGAGGTCTCTCTCGACAACATCGCCGAAGGTTATGCAGCCATGGCTGCCCGCACCCACATCAAGGCTTTGGTTCGGCCTTAGTAGATTTAGAGAATGCCACGCGAAGCCAGAACCAAGAATGGGTTTGAACCCAAGATTTGTGAGCGCTGTGGGCTGCCATTTGAGTGGCGCAAAAAGTGGGAACGCGACTGGGCCAACGTGAAATATTGCTCGCAGAAATGCAAGGGCTGATGCAACGCATTCTCTATGTGGCCCACGATCACCTGAACGCCGATCGAGGTGTGCTGCGCACAGCTAACCCCGAAACCGACGCGGTGGTTTTGGTCGAAAGTGCCCGCATGCTCGAGGGCCGCCCTTGGCACAAAGAGCGCCTGTTTTTCTTGCTTTCATCGGCCCGCCATTTTGCTGCCTCGCTCGAAGCCGCCGGTTTCACCGTGCGTTATTTGCAGGCAAAAACCACCGTGGACGGCCTCGCGGCCGCGCAAGCCGAATTCGGCGAGCTGCCGATTTTCAGCGCAGAGCCATCGTCATTTAGGCAGTATGCTCAGCTTCGCGATTTTGGTGTGACCTTCGTTGAAAACGACTTTTTTCTGACCAGTCGTCGCGAGTTTTTTGCCTGGGCCGAAACCCAAAAAACCTTTGTGATGGAGAACTTCTATCGCAAGCAGCGAGTGCGCCTCGATGTGCTGATGCGCGACGGTCAACCCGAGGGTGACCGATGGAACTTCGATGCCGAGAATCGCTTGCCGCCGCCCAAAAACTACAACTGGCCACCCTATTTAGAGCACGCTCGCGACGTGATCGATTCAGTGGTTGCCGCCCAACTTGGCCACCAACCAACCAGCACCTGGGCAACATCTAGGGCCGGCGCTCTCGCGCAACTAGACAACTTTATTGAGCATCATTTGGCAGGCTTTGGTCCATACGAAGATGCCATCGCCGCCGACAACTGGGCGCTGCATCACTCGCTGCTCAGCCCCTACTTGAATAACGGTTTGCTGCACGCAAGCGAGGCCATCGCGGCAGCGGTTGCCGCATACGACGCTAAAAAAGCCCCGATCGAATCTGTCGAGGCATTCGTGCGGCAGATCATCGGTTGGCGTGAATATATCAACGGCATGTATTGGTTCTTGGGCGAGAACTATCGCGAGCAAAACCAGCTCGGTGCTCATCGCAAATTGCTGCCGCTGTTCACCGATTCAACCAAGACCAAGATGAATTGTGTGAAGGCCGTTGTTGAGCAGGTCGAGGCGCGCGCCTGGACCCACCACATACCTAGGTTGATGGTGCTCAGCAATCTGGCTCTGGTGACCGGCACCAACCCGCAAGAATTTTTAGATTGGATGCGCGAACAGTTCATCGATGCCTCTGAATGGGTGATGGTGCCGAACGTGATCGGCATGGCGGTGCACGCCGATGACGGCCAACTGATGACCAAGCCCTATGCGGCCGGCGGTGCCTATTTGAATCGCATGACCCAGCACTGCAAAACCTGCATTTATGACCCCAAAAAAAGAGTTAGCGATAACGCCTGCCCGTTCACCACTTTGTATTGGGATTTTCTTGATCGCCATAAGGAGCGCTTCGCAAAGAATCACCGAATGAGCCAACAGGTTTTTGGCCTCAATCGCCTAAGCGACCTGCCCCAATTAAAGGCAAGGGCTCAACAGGTTTTGTCGGGCCTTGATGAGGGTCAAATCTAGCTGGATTTGCCTGTTCAAAGCATGGGGTTAACCGAAGGTTTAGCCCGCGAATTCTTTCGCAAATACGAAACTATTATCAGCCCCTACCCTTTTGGTGAAAGCGAATAACAGTGTTTGACCTGCGATCTAAGAGACGCAGATTTGTCGCACTCGTTGCCGCATCGGCAACGATGGTCGCTGGGTTTACCTTTTTGCCTATCTCGGCTCAGGCGGCCGCCGGCGATGTGACCGATGGCCTTTGCAAGGCGACCGTTAGCGATACCACGGGAGTATCCGTTTACAACAGCGGCGACTATTGCTACATCGCATTCAAAACTGCAGGCACTACTTACACCTGGACTCCCAATGGAGTCTCGAAAATTGACCTACTTGTTGTCGGTGGCGGTGGTGGCGGTGGTTCACGTCACGCCGGTGGTGGCGGTGCTGGTGGTTTGCTTCAGAGCACAGCAGTGACGCTAAACACATCCCAGCTTTCGATCAAGCCCGGAGCCGGTGGTGCCGGCGGTTCCGGTGGCGCCGACGGTAACCCAGGCTACAACTCGGTCGTATCTGGCGGAGGAATCACGACGGTAACCGCTAACGGTGGTGGTCGAGGTGCCTACAACGCCGGAGCAATTGTTAACGTTTCTGCCGATGGTTCTTCTGCCGGCTCTGCTGGTGGTGGAAACAACTCCACAGCTGCATCTCAGGGTGGAACCGCTGCGGCCGGCACGGCCGGTCAAGGTAATGCTGGAGGACGTGGCTACTACCAAAGCCCATGGGCTTCAGGTGGTGGTGGTGGTGCCGGATCTGCCGGTGGCGATGCCTCTACCTCTACAACAGGTGCGGGTGGTGCCGGTGCCTCAGTTAGCTGGATCACGACTGCTGCCCAAACGGCGCTATCTGTAGGTGTACAGAGCGCCGGCAGTGTTTATTTTGCCGGTGGTGGATCTGGCGGTGGAACCGGTGGCCCAGCTGGAATGGTTGCCGGCTCTGCTGGTATTGGTGGCGGTGGACAGGGTATTTACAACACCGCCGACAACGCTGGCGCGGGTGTGGCCAACACCGGTGGTGGTGGCGGTGGTTCAGGCCAGAACGTCAGCTACGGTGCCGGTGGAAACGGTGGATCGGGTGTAGTCGTTATTCGCTACGAAGCACCGAAGCAAATTTTGAACTACAACTTCAGCGACGTGAATTCCTATGACTCTTCTGTTGGTACTGCGGTAAACGACCTTTCGCCTGGTGGAACCTATGACGGCACGGTAACGGCAGGAACAAACAGCCAAGTTGCGTCTTTTGTAGCAAATCAAGGCTCGCTGTCTTTTAGTGGAGGTGCCAATAACGCTGGCCCTTTTGTTGCTCTTCCAAGTATCTCTAGCAACCAATTTGCCAATTTGGGAATGACATTTGATTTTGAAGCTGATTTTGGTGCTGTTGCTGATTCGTGGGAATCGGTAATCAGTCTGAGCGCCTCTGGCGGCGCTGGAGACTTGTTATACATCGGTCGAAATGGAAATTCGAACAACATCCTTCTCGAGGTCTACAACGGCACAAGTTCGATAGGTTTCTGTCAATATGCCGGAATTCCAACCTCTGGGCACGCCATAGCGCGTTGGACTTTTTCAATTGACGGCAGCACATGCCGAATTTGGAAAGATGGAACCTCTGTTGTCACGGCGGCCCTGGCGGCCAAACCTCGCGCCGACGTCACTTGGGCGTCAAACTTCATGGCTAAAAGCAACACTCTGGTGTCTTCTTTCGAAGGCACCGTGCGTTCTATGCGCATTTACAGCGGTGCACTAACGCCGGCACAAGTAGGGGCGAATTCAAACAAGACTGTCACCTACAACTCAAACGGCCAAGGTTCCGCTTCTACTACTGCTTACACATCGGGAACAGTTCGTACACCGGCAGCTCTCACTTGGGCTGGTTACGACTTTGGTGGCTGGAACACCCAGGCCGGTGGCGGTGGCACAAACTACTCGGCTGGCGCAACTTTCACCCCAACTGCTGACACAACGCTTTATGCCAAGTGGACAGCCAAAACATACACGGTCACTTACGACTACAACGGTGCAACTAACAACAACTTGACGTTAAGCAACACCTACACAACCGGTGGATCCGTAATCGGTCTGCCTAACCCAAATAAATACGGTTTTGTATTTTCAGGTTGGTATAAAGATGCGGCCTTCACCAATTACCTAAGTACCGGCGGCACGAGCTACGCACCGTCAGACTCGTCGACGTCGATTACCCTCTATGCAAAATGGACTGCTGTCAACCAAATTCTTAGTTACAGCGCAAGCGACATAAATTCGTATGAGAATTCAGTTTCGACAACGGCCATCAACGACATGTCACCCGGTGGAACTCTCGATGGAAGTCTGGCTGCAGGAACAAGCAATGTGCTGCCGGGATTCGATGCAGCAACGGGAAAATGGACTTTCCCCGGTGGCGGCAACTCCGTAAGCCCTTTTGCGCAGGTTTCGAACAGCATAAGCACCACCACATTCAATACCAACGGCATAACTCTCGATTTCGAGGTGGATTTTGGTAACAGCGATGACCTGTGGGAGCGCGTGTTTGACTTTGGAAGTGCTGCCCCTGGTTCTATTAACAACAATTTCTTAGTCTCACGTCGAGACACCAGCGATGACCTCGTGATCGAAATTTGGTCGGCTGCGACATCGCTAGGAATTTGCCAGGCTACCAACATTATCGACGAATATTCGACGATGAACCGATACACCATCACCCTTGATGGAAGCACTTGCCGAATTTGGAAAAACGGTGTCGCGCATACGAATATCGGCATCGTCAACAGTGGCAACACCATGAAACCGCCCACTGGCCAGGTTTGGTCGAATAACCTCATCGGCAAGAGTCACTGGACCGCCGACGCAAACCTCGAAGGTGCAATCAAATCGCTGAGGATCTACTCTGGGGCGCTAACCCCAGACCAGGTCGGCCCACTCACTTACAAAACCGTTACCTACGGTTTGAATGGTGGAACATCGGCGGCACCATCGGCTGGTTATACCTCGGGTGCTTTGCGTCTGCCGGCTGCTGCAACCCGCGCCGGCTACACCTTCACCGGCTGGAACACTCAGG
>ERZ650303.110-NODE-110-length-22277-cov-18.095176_pt1 | contig 22277 bp, 37 predicted proteins | sample MGYA00376239_ERZ650303 | MGnify/ENA primary metagenome ERZ650303 (study PRJEB26733, sample SAMN07839262) | wastewater metagenome | biome: small river; feature: stream; material: water | place: USA: North Carolina | collected 2016-04-05 ... | reverse complement strand
GGTGATAGTCTGTGAGTAGGCGCTGCCCACCGTGGCCTGCGTGGCGGTGGTCGGCGTGATGCTGATCGTAGGGCAGTTGGGGGCGAGCGTGTAGCTCGCCGTGCCGGCGCACCCGTTCGCATCCGTGGCGCGCACACTGAAGGTGGCGGAGGTGCCGGTGGTGGGCGTGCCGGTGATCACCCCGGCACGTAACGCGCCCCGATTTTGAAAAGGGTCTGTCACCCGCTGAAAAGGGTCAGCGGTGGGGGCCGAGCTGGATGGCGGAAAGGGTCACGTAAATTCGTTCGGATGGGTCGGCGGATGCATCGGGGGGGGATTGCCAGGCGGAGGTGGCGCCCTGGGGGATGTTGAGGGTGCCGTCTGTCACCATGTCGTCACCCTCCGCGAGGCGGCGCTCCCAGAAAAGCTTGATGTGGCACTGCCCGGTGTTTTTGATGCGCCAGCGCAAGGTGGCGGCATCCCGGATGGGTGCATCATCACCCACGCTCGGGCTGCAGCCGATGTAGCCCAGCAGATGAGACCAGGCACCCGGCACCGTCGTGGCCTGCCACAGGCTTTCGGGCCACTGGAATTCTTCCTCCGTCTCCGTGGCGGGCGCGCCGGCCAGGGCGGCCACGGCTGCCTCACGCACGGCGCTGAAGGGCTGCGTTTCTTCCGTGAACTCAGCGCTCTCAAAAGCCCCCAGCCCCTCGGTGCTGCCAGCCTCGTACACAGGGGCCTCGCAGCTTGTGGGTGTATCACCCGGCTGCCAGGTGCGGATGTTGCCGGCGGCGGTCAGCGTGATCGTCTGCGTACCGTGCTCAAAGGTGTTCACCGTAGTTTCCTTCACCACGTAGGTCTCATCCTCCATGTGCACGCTCAGGCTGCACATGTCGGCCAGCACCGCTTTGCTTTCCACCTCCACCATCATGCTGGCCACGCGCTCTATGCCCGGAGGCAGCCGGTAGCCCGCCGGTGCGCTAGCTTGAAAGGCGTCGGGCGTCACCCAGTCCAGCGCACGCAGCAGCGCTTCAATCCCCGCCGCTGTCGCCTGGATGGGTGCGGTGCGTGTCACGCCATCGCCCGGCAGCCGTGCGCGCAGGGCCTCTGCCAGGCGCTGCACAAAGTCGCGTGAGATGACGTAGGTGCGCTGCGCCTCATACCTGGGCAGCGCCGTGCCTCCCTGCGCCGGCACACCGCCCTGCTTGGCGGCTCCCGTGTAGCCCTTGGCGTTGGCGCTTTTGGCATTGAGCGGCGTGCGCGCTTGCAGGGCCTCAGCGATGCGGTTGAGCAGCGCTCCCTTGATCAGCCGCGCCCCCGGCATGGAGGTCTGGCGCGCTTGTGGCACCGGTTTCATCAGACGGGCAGGAATTCCTGGAAGTGCTGCCAGCTCTCACTCACCCAGTAGGCAGCCGGGATAGATCCCGCGATCTTGTCCGCATCCACATCGATCAAGATCCAGTTGTGCGGGAAGTTCACACGCTGCGCCGCCACCGAGCCCCAGAACCCAGACCTCACCGCCGGCGCCACAGCCGGGGTGCCTTCCAGCCCCACCAGATGCGTGGGCGGCGTGCTGCCCACCAACACATAGCCGAGCTGTACACTTGGGTTGGCCTCGCGCACATTGGCCGGCGCATCCGTGTATCCGGCGTAGGTCAGGCTGTCGATGTTGAAGACCTCGTTGGTGCTCTGGAACCGCACGCTCATAGGCTTGCTCGAGGTGATCCGGCCCTCATAGTGCGCGGCAAACTGCCACACGTTGCCGCCCAGGCGCTCAGGGATGCCGCTGCGCAGCCAGAAATCATCCGTCCCATAGCGCGTGCCCAGGGGAAAGGCCTCAGCTACTTGGAGTGCTGTTTTGACGGTGCCTTTAAAATCGCAGATCCAGACCACGTCCAGATGGTCAAAGCCATGCTCCTGCGGTGTCGGCACCGCGCTGAGCTGCGTCCACACTCCGGCAGAGAGCGAAGTCAGTACCGCGACGCTGGCGAGATCTTGGATGGGCATCCCGCATTGAGCTTCCGCTCACCCCGGATGCCGAGGGGGCGGGCGTGCGTTGCGCGTTACTTGGCCACGGCCAGCGTGTTGAGCTTGGCCTGGATTTCTTTGATCACGGAGGCCAAGGGGTGCTCGCCGCTGCTTTTCGAGGCCGTCGCGGCAGCCTCGCGGCGCTCCTGCGAGCGCCTCGCGGTGCCCGGACTCGGCACCGTGGGCGTGGGTCTGCGGGCGCTCAGCGGCCCACCATCCCCCATTCCCATTCTGCGCCCTCCTTGGGCCTGGCTGTACCCTCGGATCTTGTGGCCGGCACCTTCCCCGTCATCACCCATCGGGCCTTTAAAGGGCGAGCGTGGCGTCATACCAGGGTCAATGTTCGCGCTATTCGACATCTGGTTAATTGCATCCACCTTCTCTTTCAGGCCGACATTTTTTTCAGCTCTGGTTTTAGCTTCAGCCTCTGACACTCCTTTGCTTGTCAGGCTATCTATCTCGCGAGCAATTCGCAACTGGTGAGCTAAAGCCTCTTCCAGTTGTTTGTTTCCGGCAATTTTAGCCTCCAAGATCTTGTTCCCTAGATCTTCAAACTGAAGCAGTTTTTTAGCAGCTCCTTCCTTTTTTCCAGCGGTATCAGTGTTGCTTTTAGCATCGCTGATCGCCTTATCTACCCCGCTGGCATTGCCACCGGCAGGCGCAGGTTTAGAACCCGCCTTGCTGGCCAGTTCTTCAAGGATCGATACTGGCGCACCCCCGCCCGCTGGCCCGGCCAGCACCGAGGGCGGCAGGCTGCTCTTGCCCGCCACCGCACCCGGCGGCAGCACACCGTTGGGAAACATCGGGTTGTAGCCCTTGTCCAGCACGGAGGGCGGCAGCGCGTAGGGGTCTTCTTTCGGAGCCATACGCTCATTCCATTTACCTCGCACTGCCCCCATCGACTCATCAAAGGCAGCCATCGCCTCCTTTGCAAAATCGGGCATGGCTGCGCCAATTCTACCGGCGCGGTTATTGGCATTCTCCGCGTCATTCTGCGCCATAGCCGCTGGGCCATTGAGACTATCAGCCGCCGCCCCGAGGCCTGGGATCATGCTGGCCATGAAGGAGCTTTCGCTCATCGCTTTTAGAGCGTCACGAATGCCCACCATGATTTTGGAACTGAAGCTCAGCGCGGCACTTTCCAGCTTAGCCATCAGCCACTCTCCCGCCGGCTGAAATATTGCCATCAGTCCCTTGCCCAAGGCGGGCAGTCCCGCACCGAGCGCCTCCAGTGGGATCATAGCGCTTTTAGCCGCGCCCATAAAGGCATCCTGCAATGCTTTCCCCATCGCGCCCGCCATCCCACTACCTGTTTGCGCCTCTGCGATGAAATTGCGCACGGCACTCAAGGCCGTGCCCATGTGCGTACCCAGCTCCGCGATGGAAGGCTTGAGCTGGTCGGCCAGGCCGATGGCATCTTCGAGCACCGGCTTGATGGCATCATTGAGCGGCGTGCCCATGGCGAGGAAAAGCTCGTTCACCCCGTCCTTGAGCGTGCTCCACAGGCCGGCGCTGGTCTTGGCCTGCTCCGCCATCATGTTGAAAAACTGGCCGCCGTTGCCGGTGAGGTTGCGGAAGGCTTGATCGAGCAGCGGAAAGGTGATCTTGCCCTCTTCAGCGAGTTTTTTGATCGCCCCTTCCGGCAGGCCAAGGATTTTGGCAAACTCGCGGATGATGGGGATGCCCCGGCCCGTGAGCTGGTTGATGTCTTCTGCGAAGAGCTGGCCCTGCGTGCGCGCCTTGCCGTAGATCTCGGCGATTTCACCGATGGGCGCGGCAATCGCGCTGCTCACATCCCCGATGCGCCGCAGCGTGTCCGGGATGTCCTTCGCCGCCTCACCAAAGGCCAGCAGCATCTTGCCCGCATTGGCCAGCTCAGGGAATTCAAAGGGCGTGGACATCGCCAGCTTCTTGATCTCTCCCAGCGTCTCCAGCATCGCCCCGGAGGAGCCCAGCATCGTCTTGAAGGCCGTCTGGGTCGTCTCCATCGCACTGGCCACACTGAGCGAATGCTTGAAGCCGCTGAAGCCCGCCTCCAGCGCCTTGTACGCCGTGAAGGCCGCGCCGATCTTGGCGGCCAGTCCCGTGAAGGCGCTGCCCAGGTTGTTCACGGCACCGGCGCCATCGCCCATCTTCTTGGCGCCTGCGATGAAGCGCCCCTGCTCATCCCGCGCCTGCTTCAGCGGGCTGCTGAACTGATCCTGGAGCTTGAGGAGGTATTCGAGCGTCTGTCCCATCCGGGACGCTCAGCCCAGCCGCACCCACGCACGAAGGCGCGGGCGTTCGTTGCTGATGCTGTCACCGTTTACAGCATCACTCAGCCCAGCAGCCTCCCGGGCGCGCCCAGGCCGCTCTCATGCGTGATGATGGAGCCCGGCGGGTCCACCGCCGCGTCATCCACATGCGGCTGCACCGCAAAGTTGATGTCTCCCGTCTGGATGCCCGCGAGGGTCTTGCGCATCGCATCGGCCCGGCCTTTCCAGGGATTGTCCGCGTCTGGCGTGCCACGGCGGCGGTAGCAGAGCTCGCAGAAAAAAGCCACGGCGGCGCGTTTGATAACCCTGGGCATCGGGTCAAACGTCAGCGGCACCGCAAAGCGGCCCTCCAAAGCCGCGTCGATGTCATCCTGCACCGCCGTCTTGACCACCTCCCACGCGTCAATCCTACCATCGTTGTCATCATCCAGCGCCTGAATGAGAAACTGCGGCGGGATCTGCCCGTTGAGATCCGTGAGGGCGAGGTAGTCAGGCATGGGTGGGCAGTGGGTCAGTTTGAAAAATCAGTCCCCGAAGGGCAGCTCCCAAACGGTGGTTTGTTTACCACAGGGAATCGTGTGCTCGATGTGCCATCGCCCACATGACCACTTGCCGCCCAAGTGCTCGTGAAGAGCGCTGCAGCCCGTCCCGAGGAAGACGAGAGGAAAGAGGATGAACAAGAGCTTCATGGCCGTGGTTTAAACGTGGGCCTTTTTCCGCAGCTCCGGCGGCGGCGGCGTGTAGTAGTGCTGGTGGCCGGATGCCGGCACGCCGTGCGGCGTCACAAAGCTCTGTGCGAGTTCGATGGCTGGATGGTCTTCCAGGGGTGCCTTGGCAGCCACAGGCGGCAGTAGCGCATAAGGAGATTCATCGACACCGACCACGATTTCAGGCTGGATGTCACCTTCCTCGTACGTGTCGCCCGCCACATCTGTGACGACGATTTCAGAAAGGGGTGCCACCGGGGATGAAACCCCAGAAACCCCCGGTGGCGTTTCGACCAGCGGCGTGTCTAATGCCTCCGGTGAAAGGGGTGCGGCCATTCCCTGCTCAGCGCCTCGCTGAGCTGACTCGCTGAACGTCGGGAGCGCCGTCGATACTGCTGCCGTCTTCGTGGCGGCTGCCTTCGCGGCGGGTTTGAAAGTTGCCTTTTTTGCCATGGCCTAAAAGTCGAAGTGAAGGTTTAGAAAAAGGGCCGCGCCACCTAGGATGACGCGGCCCTTGCGCAGTTATGGTAGAAGAGATCGTTTACAGCGCGGCGTCCGCACCGGTGGAGCCAATCGCGAGCTGTGGCATGCCGAAGCCCACGTTGCCGCGATAGTAGCCCTGATAATTGAAGACGTGCTGGTCGAAGGCGTCCTTGTGCACGTTCGGATTGTCCTGGGCGTATTGGCGCAGGGCCACTTCCTTCTGAAGGATGAAGGCCCGCAGCGGCCAGCCCACATCCAGCACGAACCACTTGTCCTCGTTCGCGGCGGTGTTCAGGTAGGGGAACATCACCATGTCTGCATCCCCCGCATAGATGTTGCTCACCGCAGCAGCGCCAGTGCCGACCACCTGGCCGATGAGCTCCGCGTGCAGAATGCGCTTGAAGGTGCTCTCCCATTTCTGGGAGCAGACCACCAGTTTTTTGATGCCGATGCCCATCGGGTCTCCATTCGCATCCACGATGTTGCCCATGAGCTGCTTGGCCTTCTCCCAGGAGCCCGCGCTGGGCTTCTCGGTCATCTTGTTGGTGAAGGTCCGCGCATCCACCACACCCGGAAGGTGCGGCTTGTCGGCGTCAAAGAAAGGCTGGCCGGTGTAGTCATTGGTGGTGAAGCCGGAGACCATGAGGGCGGCCAGCAGCTTGTCCGGGTGGCGGCGTGCGGCCACACCCAGCATGTCGAAGATGTTGTTGTACTGGCCGATCTGGTCGCGCTCAATGTCCGCCTGCTTCACCGCGACCACGTCGGAAAATTCATCGTTCGGGATGCGAACCTGCTCGCGGGCCATGTTGCCTTTTTTCACCTGGTCTTTGAAGCGCTCGAAGGCGGGGAACTTGACCAGCATGTCATAGACCTCAATGGCCGCTGTGCTCTGCTCGATCTGGCAGATTTGCTCAGACACAGGCGCAGGCCCCTCGGTGAAGGCCTTGAGAGTGCGCGTCTGCCAGCGTTCGCGGAGACGGGTGATTGCGGCGGCGTTGTTGATGTCCATGGTGTGCGAAGAAAAAGTTTAAAAGGTGGGGTTGGCGGAAAACGGAAAGGGTGGATTAAGCAGCAGGGGCGATGAAGCCGAGAAGCACGAGGGCGGCGTGGATGGCGCGAACGTCGTCCCCGATTTTTTCACCTTCGACCTTCACCGCCGCATCATCAGCGGCAGCGGCCATGGCGCCGTTGGTGCTCGTGAGAGTCACCGTGATGGGGCCGCGCTTGGCAGCTTCAGGCAGGATGAGAATCCATGCGTAAGAACCATCCAGCCCCACAAAGAGACCCGCCGGGCGGTCAGCGTCCGTACCAGCAGGCACGCCCACGGTGTGGTCATCCACAATGCGGGCCGTGGTGTAGAGATGCGCGGCGGTGAGGTTGCCGTCATTCTTCAGACGCATCACACCAGCGCGTGGCGAGACTTTGAGGTCACCCTTGGAGCCGGTGCGATTGTCCACCGTTTCCAGTGCGGCACCGATCACTTTGGCCGTGGCGGGCATGGCCGGGTCAGCGGCTTGTGCCTGGCTGTTCGCCGGATCCCAGGCCACGAGGCAGCCTGCGTAGATGATCTCCGATGCTTTCATGGGCAGACCAGGCGCGCTGGACTGCCCGTTGTGCTGCGGATGCAGCGCCGCATCGGGCGCGAGGAATTGAACGTCAAAGATGCCTGCTTTGGAAGCCATAAGGATGGGTCAGGTGGAAGGGTGGTGGGTGCGCTTGAGAAAGGGTTACTTGACGCGGTATTTCTCCACGTCCGCGTCAGAGACGCCGGTCAGCTTGTCGATGACGGCCAGCTCAGAATTCACGGCGGGCGTGCTGCTGCTCAGCAGCAGCGTGCTGGCATCCGGCGTGCGCTTTTCCATCGGCACGGTCACGGGCAGATCAGCGCAGAGAAGGCGCAGATCCGCGGCCTTCAAATTTTTGACGGCGAAGGCTGGCACGACTTTGCCCTCACGGGCGGCATTCTTGAGGATGTCCGCCACCTCATTGGTTTCCACGCCGCTGCTCAGCAGCTTGAGCTTTTCATCCTGGGCGGTGATCTTGGCGTCTTGCGCCTTGAGCAGATTCTTGATGTCCTCCAGCCCGGCGGAGAGCGCCTTCGTGTCGGCTCCCATCATGGCCTTGTCATCCGCGTTGTCCTTGGCTTCCAGCTTCGCGGTAAGTGCGGCGAGGATCTCCTCAGCGCTGGCGGTGTCAGGCAGGCCGAGGGCTTGGGCGAGGGCTTTTTGAAAATCTTCAGGCTTCATGGTGGGTGCAGTTTTGGAAGGGTGCGCTTGCGTTGAGGACTTATGCTGCACCGCCGGAGCCGCGCTGAGGAACACCAGGCCGGGAGTTGCGCCATGGCGGCAGAGCGCCACCGAATGCAGACCGATCACCTCGTTAGCCTTGTTGCACTTCACCACCGGGCTGAGGTCTCCGTAGTGGCCGCCGGCTGCGAATTCTTTACCCTCGGCAGTCCAGGAGGACATGAGCAGGTACACACCCTCATTCGGCACCAGCTCCAGCTTGCCATAGCCCGCCACCTTCACGGGCTCACCCTTATACGTCGGGCTGCTGGGCACGCTGCTGTGCTCAAAATCCAGCGCGATGCGGTCCCAGTTTTTCGCAGCGTTGTAGCTGCTGAGAAGACGCAGGGTGGTGTCATTGCAGATCACCTTGCCTTGGGCCGTATCCTGTTCACCCCATGGCAGCACAAGGATGCGTTGCGGCAGTCCATCCGCACCTTTGGCGGGATCAAACTGCGGGGCATTGGCGCGGAGGCAAAGGAGTTCGAGATCATCTTCAAGCATGCGCCCCATCTACCATCTCCCATCTGCCATCTCCCACGCCCCGCCGTGAGTTCAGGCGTTGCCCGCAGCGTTGCCAATCAGCGCGTCCACCACATCCCGGATCTCTTCATTGGCATGGCCAGTGAGCTGGTTTTCCAGCACCGGAAAGAATGGGCGCGCAGGGATGCCCTTCTTGCCGCTGCCAAGCTGATGCGCCGCCGCGTACACCGCTGGCGTGCCCACCTTGGCCGCATCATTCCCCATCACCTGCGTGTGGATGCTCTGCCGCATGTGGCCGCTCTTGATGAGCAGCGGATTGCTGGCCTTGCTTGGCTTGCGCGCCGGCCAGCTCGTGGGTCGCAGGCTGGGCTCATCAAAGGCCCTCACCGCATAAGACTCCACCAGCGTGGCCATCGCCTGCACACAGCGCCGCCTCAGCGCAGGCTCAGCCAGCTCGGAGAGCGAGGGCGAGATCTCGTCAACCTTGAGCGTGAATGCGATGGCGTCTGGCATGGTTAGCGATAGAGGCTGGCGGTTGGCGTTGGCGGACTCAACCTGTGCCCGATCGGCACGAGAGACTTCATAGCCCGAAGAAGTTCCTCGTTCGTCGGCAGACGATGGACGTAGCCAAGCGCGTTCAGTTCCACCTCAACAAGGTGCCGGGCTTGGGGTCAGGCTGTTTAGGTTCTCCGGAGTCGTCAGGCTGTTTAGGTTCTCCGGAGTCTGGAGGCATCGGTTCATCTTGGATCATGGTTTTGGAGCTTCAATGGGTTTTGGCGTCTGCTGGTGAAAAACAGTGCTGCCTTTGCTAATCCACATGCTCACCGTGATGCCCTGTTCGATCTCGGTCTTTTCAGCCCACTCAAGGAACGCCTGCAGAATTTCCGCCTGCCCATCATACCTTTTTTCAATGAGCGTCCAATTGTGCCGAATGTTGCCTGGCACGCTCCATGGGCTTTGCGCCCAGGTGTTCGAGGGCTCTAAGGATACCCCGTTAGGCAGCCTGCGATTTTTAGCAATGATTCCCGCCTCTTCCGCCGTGAAGATCTCCGGCTTGGCGATCTGCGTTGGCTGCAAATTCGCGTCCTTCGCGGCGCTCTCGCTGATCTTGCCGCGCTGCATCACGGCATCCGCGCTGCGTTTCGTTAATGGTACCACCAAACAGCGGCAGCCCCAATCATGAGGCGGAAAGATGCGCTGCCAGATCTCATGCCCGGCGGGGAAGATTTTGCCGTTCAGAGCTGCGTGGCTGGGCCTCACGTTGCCATCGCCATGCGTCTTGTACTGCCAGTAGGGAAACACATCCACTTGCTGCATGAGGTTGCGGTAGCGCGTGGCGGCGTAGCTGCGGAAGACGTGGGTGCGCAGCAGCAGCTCAGCGCGGCGCTGGCTGGCCTTGCCGCCCAGGTCATCGACCAGCTCAGCGGCGATCTCTTTGCGCGCCTTCGCCCACGTTTGCGCGCCCGCCGGCACGGCCTGGATGTGGTCCCGCACCTTCGCGAGCTGGTCGAACGAATCCAAACCCGTCACACAAAACGCATAAGCCCGCAGCTCCGGGAGCAGCCCGTCCATCACCTCACGTGAGACCAGCGGCAGGCCCGCGATGCGCTTGACCGCATCGGTGTGGGGCAGTGGTGAGAAGATGAAAGGCATGAGGGCAATGACGAATGACGAAGCCGTAATGACGAATCAGGAGGCGGGGGTAGCGGTGCGCTGCTGCCCACTCCCTCCGCACTCGTCACAGGTGACAAAGGTGCCACCGTATTTGCCCACCGCAGGGACATCTCCTTTGCCCAAGCAGTTTTCGCAGGCCTTCTCCTCTGCATCCAGCGTGATGGCCTCCATCGGCACACCTCCCATCATATCCATGAGGAGCAGTCCTGTGGGATTAGTGAGGCGTTCGATGTCTGCGCCGGTTGGTGTGGTAAACACGCGTACTCGGGTGCCGGCAGTCCAGATGGAAAACCGGCCTTTGAGATCAATGTTGAGAAAGCCGGTGATGTTTGATTGCCTCATGCTTCTTTCTTCTTCGGTTGAGTTTTCGCTGGAATGATCTTTGTGGTCGCAGAAAGCACGCGCATCTCGGGGCGCACTGGCTCCGCGCTGAGGTGAATCTCATCCCGCGAGTACGTTTCCGGGCAGGCCACCATCTGCGACTTTTGCAGCATCTCCACGAAGGCCAGGGCCTTCTTGGCATCAGGGACAAGGTATTCGCGATGACCAATGGTGATGATGGCTTTCATGCCTTCCCTTTCTGTGCTGCCACGAAAGCGACGGCACTTTTCATTTCGGCCTCAAAGGCTTTGGAAAACTCCTTCGTTGTCGTAGAGATGGACGTACCTTTTCGGAGTGATTGGGCCATGAAAAGACACAGGGTCCGCATGAGGATAGTCAGCAGAATGTGGTTTTTGTTGGATTTGGTGAACAGCCAATCGACCAATTCCAGGGCGATTCCCTCCGTCTGTTTGTATTCTTCTTCAGTCATAGGTTTGGCTCCTTAAAATTCACATCCCCTCCGCGTAGCGCCTCTTGCGCTCGCTGGTCCAGTAGTTGGGATCTTCGGCGCACTCCTCAATGTGGCGGAGCAGGTCGGAAACGTTGATGATGGTGCTGTGAGGCGCGGGCGCGGAGCCGATGACGAAGCCGCCTTTGATGAGCTTGAACATCACCTCCGCACTCACGCCCAGGGGCAGCTTTTCGGCCTCGCTCACCCGCAGCCAGGCTTCCTTGACGCGGATCATCGGGGAGAAGGTGCCGTCCGCATTGCGGCTCCAGTCAAAGATGCCCAGTGCCGGGATCTTGCGCACGTCCGCAGGCTGGACTTTGCCCACGCGATCCGGCGCGACCATCAAGCGGAACACAGGACGTGGGAAGGTGGATTCAGTGGGGGATGGCATGGCGTGCGGTGGTTGGCAGTGGTTGACGGTTAGAGGCTGGATTTGGAGGGAATGCCCAGCGCCCGGTTTTTGGCGGCAAACAGCCGGCGGCGCATCTTGAGGCCCATGCGGGGCGAAGGGCTGATGTCCTCAGCGAGGATCTCTCGCGGCAGATCTCGGTCCTTGGTTGTGCGGCAGCGGCCCTGCTCATTGAGCGTGTAGAATGAATTGCCGCCGCACTTGGGGCAGACGCTGACCGTGGCGTTTTTAAAATCAGGATGCGGCACCTGCTCCTGTTCGCTCTCCAGCAGCACATGCCCGCACCGTTGCTTAGCGCATTGCATCAAATGGATGGGGTGAACAATGACGCCCATAGGCGCAGCGGTCGTGGTTTCAGTGGTGTTCATGGAGTGAAATCAGAAAGGTTCGTTGTCGTGGTGGGGCGTTGTTAGGAGCGGTGCTTGCCAATGAGCTTGATCACTTCATTGGCCATGTGCAGGGCGGGCGTGTTGGCAGTCTGATCCCCTTTGATTTGCGGGCTGAATTTCATCTCCATCTCAAGCCTGCCATCTTCTTCATCCCGCAGGATGATGGTCACTTTTTGCAGTTTCTTTTTGTGTGTTTTGCGGCCATAAATTAGAAGGGTTCGTTGTCAGGATTGCGGGGCTGGGTGGCGGTGGAATGGATGCGCTGGGAGGGGCGGCGGCGGAGCGTGTACTCGCGGGATCTGGACGCCGGCGGCGGGGAGCCATTGGCCGGGGGCTGCGCAGGAGATGGCAGATCGGAGATGGGAGATGGGGTTTTGGCCTCCGCCTTTGCGTCTTTTTGCGGCGATGTGATGCCCCGCTCCAGTTTGCGGCGGCTGTCAGGATCTCCGAGGCCGAGCTTGTGACGCGCATTGTTCACCACGGTGTCATGGAGCTGCTTGAGCTGGCCCGCATTCAAGAGGCGCAGATCCGTGATGCCGCGAAACTTCCCCTTCATAATGGGAATGATGTAGCCGTCACTGTATCCGGCCTTGGCCATCCAGAAGTACATGTCCCGCACAAACTCACAGCCCGGATCACGCTGGCAGGCGGGGGCCTCGATTACATCGCAGGTGTGATTCACGGCGCGCTGTTTCAGGGTGGGGCCGGCCAGGGCTTCAAAGTGCTGCAGCACGGGCTTGTACTCCTTTTGCACCATGTCCCGGAAGCTGCACACCCGCTGCGTGGCCAGGGCCACCTGCTGATGGCGCCAGAAGTCATTCTGCGCGCTCTTGCTGGCCGTGAGCATGTCCGCCGGCATCTCCCGTTGTATCTCACCCAGATTGCGCTGATACGCCACAGCGGCGCTGGCGGCGATGCCGAGCTGCTTGAGTTGTTTCGGGGACATGCTCATAGGGGTGTTTAGGCGGTGCGGTAGATGTCGTAACCAAGATCCACTTTGCGGACGTCCAGCGTGTAGCCGTGGCTTTTACGGACGGAGACAGCCGTCCGGTAGGCAGCCCGTGGCAGAGGATCTGCCACAGGCCGCCATTGCAGCACCTCGCCCGGCTTCAGTGCTTCGACCTGGACGCGAAGTTCACCTTTAGGCTTGCGGTTCCTCACATGCGCGGGCGGCTCTGCTTTGAGGATGGTGAACTCAGTGCTCATGGCATTAAGCGGTCAGGCGGTGAAACAGCGAGGCCATCTCGGCATGGATGCGCTGATTGGCGGCGCGCTCCTGAGCCAGAGATTCCTCAGCGATCTTGAGATCGATGCAGGCAACCTTGTAGGCATTGCGGGCCTCATCCAGCTCTCTGGAACCCTCCACGAGGCGACGGTTGCTTGAGTGAGCATTGTCGATGAGATCGTACAGTTTCGACTCTTCATCTTCAGAGAGCTTGCCAGCAGGGGCCTTATTTGCGGCTTTGAGTTCAGAGGAAAAAGAGCGGCGGGCGTCAGCGACGGCGCGGCGGTTTGAGGTGCGTGTTATTTTCATGGTTTGGTTTCCGTGTGTTCCGTGTGTTCCGTGATTAAAAATCAGCGGCGTTTCTTCTCCTGGGCGATGGCGTTTTTGAAGGTCTCCAGCGTGGGCTCTTCGCCTTTGCCGGTCTGGCGCTGGAAGGTCTGCACGGCCTTGGAGATGAACTTCATGTTGCCACGGCTCACGGCCTCCTGGATGAGCAGCGGCGCGGCCTTGGCCTGAAACTCCGGCGTGGCGATGGCGTCTCCCAAACGGCGCACGAGGAAGGCGCACACATCCTTGGCCGTGAGCACGAGCTCAATGCGCTCCGCGAGACGGTTGCCGGTGAGCTGCTTGCACTCCGCCCAGGCGCTGCGGCTGCCGGCCAGTTTTTCCCACAGCACCGGCAGCCCGGTGGCCACGATGATCACGGGCGTGAGATTGATCAGCGTCTTGAGCGTATTGACACCCTGCGGGCAGAGGTGATGCACCTCCTCAATGACCAGGCAGATGCGGCGCTCTTTGAGCTTGCTGACCACGACGCTGAGCAGCTTGGACCTGGAGGCGGGCAGGCCCTTGAGGCCGATGCGCTCACCGATGGCTTGCAGCAGCGGCACGGCGGTGCCACGGCCATTCTTGTCCTTCCACACGTCGGTGGCTTCAAAGTCGTGAATGAGCCCGCCGTAGGGTTTGCTTTTCATCACATTGACAGCGCTGGTTTTGCCCACGCCGCTTTCACCCAGCAGCAGGATGAAGCGGCCATTGCCCTTCTCATTGCGGGTCTCAAGGTAGGAGCGGCAAAGCTCCACCGGGGCGCTGAGGCTTTCGATGAGGCCTTCATCTCCGGCGAGTTCATCGTGCTGGATCTGCGCCCAGATGTGCTGGTATTTTTCCAGCCAGGCAGGCACGTCAAGCTGGTCAAAATTGCCGCTGATGATTTTGCCGTAGGTCTTGTCTGAACCCAGCTCCGGGTACTGGCGCAGCAGCGGGGCTTTCAAAAGGCCGAGGTCGGCACGGTAGGTTTCGATATTGGCAGCCACCTCGCGCAACTGCTGGGCGGTGTCTGTCGTGGGGAGTGAGGATGTTGGATTCATGGATTCTTGATGGTTAGGAGTGACTGTCGGGCTTCATGGGAGGGCGGTGCTGCTGCGAGCAGTGCCGCCCTTTTTGCTGGGTAGGGCGAGCGTCTCGCTTGCCGGTGTTTCAGGATTTAAGGGTTGTGGCTGATTTCTGCGGGGGGGGGGAGGCGTTGATCTGCATGGCGTGGCGGGTCACGAGCGCGTCGATGTCGGCAAGGCAGCGCTCCACCGCACCGGCGGGAAGGTTCTGGCGTTCGCCACCCCACTGCGCGGCTCGGGTCTTGAGCTCGTGCTGCAAATTGCTCACACGCACGAGCCGCCGCGCCTCGGGGCTCACTTCTGGGATCTTGCTTTCCCAGGTGGGCAGGTCACGGCCAGCAAGCAGTTCGCCTTTGGCCCATTCATGCAGCTTCACGCGGAGCTCGCCCAGGGCGGTGCCTTCCATGATGCCAAAGCCAAAGAACTTGCGGAACGGCGGCAGCGTGGCGGTGAAGAGATCTGTCTCCGGCACGGGGCGCACCTTGGCTTTGGTCAGAGCGATGGACAGCCAGGCTTCCACGCGATCTGCGAGCGCATCCGTTGGAGCCTTGGCGAACACTCCATCTTGCTCTGTGAGGGTGGCGGCAGTCGCCAGACCTTGGATGATCGTATTCTCAAGAGGTGAGAGATTCATGCTGCACCTCCCGGCAAAAGGTTGAGCTGCGAGGTGGAGCCCTTCACGCGGGCATCAAACGTCACCCACTCAGGGCCGATGTAGCGCTCCCAGGGCACGGGCTTGTCAGTGCCCAGCTCAAAGAGCAGGACTTCACTTTCAGGCACGCCCAGGCCTTTGGCGGCGGCGCGTGTCAGGGCTTGATGGCCGCAGCTTGTGGAGCTGGCGGTGGCGCGGTCCTTGCCAGGCATCAGCGTGGCGGCGATGTAGCCAGAGACGCTGCTGCTGTATTTGACGCGCACCATGAGGGATTGCAGCGCGCTCATGCGTCCGCCTTTCCATCCACCTTGGGGGCGGCTTTGCAGTCGATGGAGACGGTGTTTTTCTTGACGCCGAATTTATCCACCTGCGTGCATGCGGCGATGAACTTGACGGCCAGCTTGCTGCCCAGGTGCTCCCCCACGGCGGCGCGGAACTTCACGCCGTTGTCATAGCGGTTTTCCCATTTGGCCGGCGGGTCAAAGAAGAGCTTCAGCGTGGCCTCGGCGGTGGCTTCGTTTTCATTGTTCTCACCGCAGAGGATGCCGAGGAGCTGCTTGTGCTTCTGGCCATTGTCCGGGAAGCTGCCAATGATGAGATCGGAGGCGATGACGACATCCACACTGCCGCGTGTGCCGGTGAAGCCCATCTTGCGGCCTTCGCGTTTCTCATCCTTCAAGGGCTCCTGTTTGTCAGGATGATGCAGCGCGTAGGCCTTGAGCCGGTCATTGATGCCATCGCGCTCAGCGGCAAGGGTGGCGATTTGAGCGTTGAGCTCGTTGACGCGATCGGTGAGCGCGGGAATCTCCGCGTCCGTGGGGATGATGATGTCTGGCTTGGGCTTCTTCATAGGAGTGAGGTGCGCGGGTGGAGTGTTTGGAATCAGGACGCGAGACGGCCTTCCAAGACGGCGATGCGCCTGAGGATGGCGCTCATCTCGCGGGCCTCACCGCTGCGCCCGGCGATGGTGCGTGCCACATAGGTGCGGAGCTGCCGCTGCTCGGTGCGGATCGGACGGGCGAGCATCTTCTTGGCCTTGGCGGCAGCGCGGTCGATCTTGGCGCACTCACGGGCGTAGCGGGCCTCCAGCTTGTCCACGGCTGAACGTGCCTGCTTGCAGGTGGTGTCGATCTGGCGCGAGAGCGAGCGCTCCCGCCGGCGGAGCTCTTTGAGCTCACGGGCCTGCTCTTGGGTCATGTCGGGCGGTGTGGGTGTGGTCTTCATGGTGGTGGCGTGTTTTGGAAATCAGGCGGCTTCATGGGCCATGCGCTTGCGGGCGCACTCCAGGACGCGGCAGCCCGGCCCGGTCTTTTTGGTGTAGGGCTTGCGGCTGGCCTTCGTGGTGGCGCGCAAAATGGTGGCGCGCTCCGCTTCAGCGGCCCCCACTTCAAAACCGAGGGCGATCATGCGATTGTAGGCGCGCTCACTGAGCAGCTCCGGTGTGGGGAGGCGTGCTTCGAGGGAATGCAGGCGCGTGAAGAGAGCTTGGAGCTTGAGGCGCAGGACTGAGCCGCACTCTATTGCGAATGCCTGATGCGGGTTGCCGCACATATCAGCGATGCGGTCGGTGAGTTCGAGAGTGCAAGCCAATCCCTTGGCGGTGCGCTGGATGTGGCCGATCTTCTGATGGAGCTGTTGGAGTGTCATGGGTGGTGGAGCGGTTGGATTAGAAAACATCGCCAGAGGCGGGGAGAGGCGCGGCGCTGGCTTCGTTTCGCGGGGCCTCGCGGGGTTCCTTTTGCGCGTCGCAATCGAGCGATGCACTCGGGAGTGCAGCAATGGCCTGCGGCGCGTCAAAACCGCTTAAAATGCGAAGGTCGTTTTCAGCAGCGCGGCCATTGGCGCCGAGGTCGCGCTCAATCTTCATCAGCAGCTCCACCTCGCGCTGGTAGCCATTGAGGCGGGCCTCATGCTTGCCGCGTACTTCTGCCGTGATGCTGCCAGCGGCGGCAATGATGGCGGGCAGGGCGTCGGCGGCATCATCACGCAGGGCGATGGCTTGCTCTAGGCGGGCTTGGATCTGTTGGAGTGTGGCGGGCATGGGGAGTGGCAGATCAAAGATTGAAGGCGAGGTAGAAGCCCCAGGCGGCGAGGGCGGCGAAGAGCACGCATGGAACCGAATCGCCGGCATCCTTGCTCGTGGAGATGCCGTGCAGAGCCGTGATGGTGAAGAGGACGGCGGAGATGATGAGGTAGGCTTTCATGGTATGGAGTGGTGTCAGTCGAGGGCAGCCTCCAGCTCAGCGAGGCGCTGGGCGGAGTCGGAGAGAGAGGAGCCTTGAGCGTGGCGGTTGGTCCCGTGTCCCGAGACACGAGCAGCGGCGGCGATGGGGGACGCCCCCCGGTCATCGTGGCCGCGCTCCGCACTGGCCAGCGCACTGCGGGAGTCGCCGCCACGCTCAAGGGAATGGTTTGCGAGATCTGCGACGGGCGGCGCGCCGTGGTCGAGATCCTCAAAAGAAGTGATGGCCGCAGGCAGCTTGTGCAGCGGATCTTCCGAGCCTTTGCGCACGGCGCGCACGCTGCCGTTTTGGATGACGGTGGAAACGCGCACGCCTTTTTGAGTGGCCTTCACGATGCGTGTCTCACTGCGGATGGCGGCGAGGGTGCGCTTGCGGTCGGTGAAGTCTCCGGGGGCATCGCTGAACTGCGGGGCGCGCTCAGCCATCGGCAGCACACCCAGCGGCAGGCCCAGGGGGAAGCGCCCCGGATTCTGCGGATGCTCAGGATGCAGCGCATTGAAGATGTGGCAGCCGAGGTCCGGGCGGTGCGGATGGAAGGCGGCAAACAAGCGCCAGCCATGCGGCAGGTAGGCAGGCCCGTCCCACTGCGGGGTGAAGCCTTCAGCGGTGAAGAGGAAGGGCAGCTCGTGGTCCTTCACCTTCATTTGCAGGTGGTAATTGCGGATCGTGGTGGCGACCTTCACCGGCAGAAAGCGCCAGCGTTCGGAGGCGGGCAGCTCACGGCGCACGGCGGTGGCGTAGAGCTCAGCAGGTACCACTTTTTTGGAGCCAAAGAGATTGCGGCGGCGCTTGGCTTCGTTGTTGAAGCGTACCAGCACATCGGCGGAGATGTCCGCACGTCCGGCGGCATCCGGGAAACGGGCGATGGCATCGGCCTGATTCGTATAGGCGCGGGTGAGGTGCTTCGCGTTTTGTTCGTGCTCGCCACGGTTGCGGCCAATGTCCAGCGTCTCATGCGCGGCGATGTCTTGCCGGTGATTGAAGCTGCCTTCGATGGTGCCCTTGTGCCTGGACTTGAAGCACTGAATCACACCGATGGGGCCGCCTGCGCTGGTGTCGATGCCGCCAAAGCGGTAGGTGAAACAATCTTTCGTCTCCCGCCATGCCTTTGGCATCGGGATGCCCCACCAGAAATTGTTGTCCCAGGGGCCGCGCTCAATGCGGCAGCGCAGCGGCATGCCGTGGGCGTCGATGAGTTCCAGCAGAAAATCGGCCTGGTCTTCCACGCGGTAGCCGTCGCTATTCCGGCTGATGGCCTTCATGCCGAGGTAGAAGGATGAGTACACGTCGATGGCCTTGAGCGTCTGCCGGTTCACGCGGGCCTTGCCTTCGGCATCCAGCTCCACCCAGGGCGTGTTTTCGGATTCGTCATCAAACTCCCAGACGGCATTGGCAAAGAGCGGGTGCTGCACGCCATCGGCCTCATAGAAGAGCCCACGCGGGCGGGCGGGCTCAATGGCTGCGAGGTGCTTCGGCCCCAGGAAAGAGAAGCGGTCTTCATCCGTGAGGATGCAGGCGCGCTGAAACCACTTGGGCCAGACTTCATCCGTGCGGGCCTCAGCGGCGCGGTCAAAGATGGCCGCGAGGCGCGCAAAGGTTTCCTCCGTGCACGCGGCGTGAGACATCAGCTCATCCGCAGCGAGGCGGCGGCTGCGCTTCTTGAGCATGGCGTGCTTCAGCGCGGCAGCTTCATCATGCGTAAGCGTATGCTCATCACGCGGGCCGGTGGCATAGTTCTTTTTCACGGCGGCGGCGGCGTCTCCGCCCGTCTCACGGAACTTGGCCAGCAGGCGGCAGAGCGTCGGGCCGCTGACTCCATACTTCACGGCCAGGGCGGTTTGGGACCACTGACCGGAGGCGAGGAGTTGGGCGGCTTCGTGCAATTGCATGCTGTTGAGCGTGGTGGACATGGAGGCGAGAGACGCGGTGAATGGCGTTTCCTGAAATGGGTCAGGCGGCGGATGCGCCAGAGGGCGGAGTGGACGATGGTTGACCGTCGTTGACGGTGGTTTGCCGTTGTTCACTGCGGACGATGTCCGCCATCAAGAGCAAGGCGATGGCGCGCTCGTTTTGGCTTTTGGCGCTGGCTGTTTCATCCCAAAAATAAGACTTTCCTTTTTCGTCCGGGCTGAACAAATATCGGAACGCCGCGATGTGGGGCTCGTCATCATCGACACATTCATCAGGCCCATTAACAGCGGTAGAGATGGCCCAGCAGGCATAAGGCTCTGCCTCCGGTTCACAGAACAGCCCGAGTGCAGCGATACCGGTGACTTTTGCATTAAGCACACTGGCGGCGGCACGCTCGAAAACCGTGGGGTCTAGTTTGGAGAGATTCACTGGGCACCTCCCGTCTTGCTAAGAGAAACAACCAGTGCGCGGCGGACATCTTCCGGCCAGGTGACGACGTTTTCCGCGAGGTCTTTGATGACCTCCATGCGCCCGGCGGGGTCCACATCGGACCACTTGGCCCACATGGTTTTGCCAAAGCTGTTGAGCTTGTTTTTCAGCGTGAGGTACAGCGCGGGGCTGTTTCCATTGAGATCCGGGCGTGTGCCGCCGGCGGTGGCAAAGTAGGAGCCCATGGCCTTGAGCGCGGAGCCCAGGGAGTAGGAGCGGCGGTCGTCGTCCTCGCCATCCTGCTCCACGATGCCGTTGAAGATCTTGTCCTCTTCAATCTCGCGCCATGATTTGGGGATGATGTTGACGGACTTCGGATCATCCGCCTGGCCGAGATCTGAGAGCACCTGGGCGCGGAAGGCTGACCAGGGCATTTCGATGGTGGGATTGATGTCTTGAAAGTCCTGCCAGCGCGCCGCTTCGTCTGGGTTCAGGCTGAGCCAGTCGGCCAGCAGCTTGTCAGCGCGGGTCATGTAGTCGCGCTCCAGCTTCACGGCCTGCTGGAGCAGATCCACCGAGAGGCCGGACTTGGCGGCGAGGCTGGCGAGGGTTCCAGACCCTTCTTTACCGAAAGCCGATTCAATCGGCTTTCGGTAACCGCCCCCCGCTTCACGCGGTCCCATAAGGTTGCCAGCAGCGCGGTTTTCCTTGCCCGCCTGCGCGGCACTCGCAGCCATGTGGCGGAGGGCGTAGGCGCGGGCGCTCTTGCTGTAATGGCGGCGCTGAAGGAGCTTTTCACAGACGAGGGCTTCCGCGTCCGTGGTGTCCGTGATGTCGCACGGCAGGCTGTGGATGGCATCGGTGCGGAGCGCGGCCAGAAAGCGGTGGCGCCCGTCTTCGATTTCCCTGGCTTCATTGACCTGCAGGTTGTCATGAATGAGCTTTTCAGGCTTCACGCCGCGCTTGAGCTTGTCCTGCCAGTCGGCCACGAGGAGCTCGACCAGGGCGCGGTCTTCCGGTGTCTGCGCCACGGCGCTGTGGATGCTGAGTTCAAACTTGGGAATCCAGACGCAGGGGCGTTCGGTGGTGGGTGGGGTGGGCTTCATGGGAAAGGAAAAGGGGTGGTCGTTCAGGCCTTGGGGGCGTTGATGCGGGCGGCGGTGGCCAGGAATTGGCGGCGCGCTGCGACGGTGTGCGGATCTTCGAGAAAGCCGAAATCAGTCCCGGTGAAGGGCGGCAGATGAGCGGCTTCATCCGGCTTGGTTGTCTCCGGCTCCGGGGCGGCGTGGGTCAGTGCTTCCAGCGCAAGGCGCGTATCCAGCCACCAGCCCAGGCTGAGCAGCACGGTGAAGAGAATGAGCAGCGCGATGCTGGCGCAGATGAAATCCACAGCCATGGGCTCATAAGGGGTGAAGATGGGTGCGTTCATGGTGTTCAGCCGGCGCAGGCGGTGCGGTGAAGGGAGCGGGTGAGCTGCTGGCTGCGGGTGACGAGCTCGGCGATTTTGGCAGCATCCCGGCCCTGCTGGGCGCGGGCCTCACGCAGGCGCTCTTCTAGCTCTGTGATTTTGGTCTGCTGCTGGATGAGCAGGGCCTTGAGCCCGCAGCATTCAGCAGCCAGCCACAGGGCGCGAACAGGGGAGAAGACACGCAGACTGGGGATGCCCAGCGCGGGGCGCATGCTGCGGCGTGGCTGCGGCCAGGGATTGAGGGCGTTGGCGGGGATGCTCATGGAGTGGAGGGAGTGCGGGTGGTGGTGGAGTGAGGAGCGGGAAATCAGGCGGCGCGGCGCATGACGGGCGCGGTGGCGAGGGCGAAGAACTCGCGGGCCTTGCGGCCCCAATCGCGGGCGAAGCCGAGGATCTGCGCACGGGCGGCGGCGTCCTTTTCGCGCCGGGCCTCACGGAGCTGCTCCATGGCAAAGGTGCGTGCCTGGGCGAAGCGCATGAGGTTCCATGCGCGCTCCTCGGGGAAGTATTTGCCGGGGCCTTTGGCGTGTTTGGCGGTGCGGGTTTTCATGGGATCAGGCGGCTGTTTTTTCCGAAACGAGAAGCGCGTCATACCGGGCTTTGAGCTTGGGCAGATCCCAAGCACCCGTGAGCACACGCCAGAGCGTGACTCGGCTCACTCCAAGGGCGCGAGCGTGCCGGCAGATGCCTGGGAAGCGGGTGTCGCCCCGGATTTTGAGTTTGCGGTTGTTGTTTGGTTGTGGCATCTTTTGTTGCGTGGATTCCATTTTTATTCGCGAACGCTAAACTATCAAGTGAAAATTCCCGAAATAGAAAATTTCTTTTCGCGTCTGCAAATTGGATTCATAGCTTCTTTGGCTTGAGGTTTTTGAGGCGGGCTAGAGCGCCCTCTTGCATGAGGATGTGAGGGGCGCGTTGATTGCGCTCCGCCTTGTCCACCCATGAGGCAGAGGTCTTTAGGACCCCTGCCGCCTCGGCCTGGGTAAGGCTGAGGCGGGTGCGTTCGCTGAGCAGGTGTTGAGCGAAATTCATGGCCTCAAAACATTGCTTTTCCGCAGTTGTTGCATTCAGCCCAAAAGTGAGACTTGCCATTTAGCGAGCCCTGCACTGTGGCCACTTTTTGACCGACCCTGTAGATGTTGCCGCATGCGCAGCGGTATCCCGGAGTGCTTTTATATTGATTGCCACGATCCCCCGGTTCCCAGCCGTCGACCTCTTCGAGAAAGGTTGTTCCGGCCAGCCATGCTTCTGTGATTGTTTTCATATTTTTGTTTGGTTCGTTGTTTTCCTCTGACCCGGCATCTATCGCACAACGTCCGAAATGGTGCAAGTTCTATTTTCGCACATTGTGCGATTTATTTTCAAACTGACCCACTACCCAAATTGGATTCATAGCTTCTTTGGCTTGAGGTTTTTGAGGCGGGCTAGAGCGCC
>ERZ650303.109-NODE-109-length-22363-cov-9.077371_pt1 | contig 22363 bp, 13 predicted proteins | sample MGYA00376239_ERZ650303 | MGnify/ENA primary metagenome ERZ650303 (study PRJEB26733, sample SAMN07839262) | wastewater metagenome | biome: small river; feature: stream; material: water | place: USA: North Carolina | collected 2016-04-05 ... | reverse complement strand
GGGCCGCCACGCAAACTATCGCCAGCGCTGCCACGACGGACATTGGCGCCGCCACATCCAACAGCGTCATCGTCAGCGGCACCACCACCATTACCGGCCTCGGCACCATCGCTGCCGGTGCGGAACGTGTTGTGCAATTCAGCGGCGCCCTCACGCTCACGCACAACGCCACCTCGCTGATCCTGCCGGGTGGCGCCAGCATCACCACCGCCGCAGGCGACGTCGCCTACTTCGTCAGCCTCGGTGCCGGTAACTGGCGCTGCACCGGCTACCAAAAAGCCAATGGGCAGTCAGTCGCATCCTCGGGCGGCTCCAGTAACACCCGCTGGATCGGCGCTGGCGAACTGATCCCGCGCGCCACGAATGGCGCAGGCATTGACGGCGAGGAGCTGGCCACCAACAAGCAAAACCTGGACTACCTCGCGTTTGACGCTGGTACGCAAGAGTTCGCGCAGGCATCGTTTGATTGGCCGTCTGGCTACACCACGCTGACCGCAACATTCCACTGGACAGCCGCCAGCGGTTCGGGCGCTGTCATCTGGCGCGCTGCGGCGCGGTGCTATGCCGACACTGATGCGCTTGATCAAGCATTTGGTACGGCGCAATCCGTCACTGACACGCTCGTCACGGGAAGCGCAAACCACATCAGCGCCGCCACATCATCTGTTACGCCCGACGGCACCGTAGCTGCTGGCAACCTCTGCATTGTGCAGATCGACCGCGATGCCACCAACGGCAGCGACACGCTGGCGGTTGATGCGCGGCTGATCGGCGTCAGGCTGGTGTTCGCATGAGCTTCCGGCGCATGAGGCACACCAAAGCCCGCGAATGGCAAGGATGCGACATTGCCTACGACTTCTCCAACCCGGCCACGCTGTACGACGCCACATCGGGCGGATCGCTCGTCGGTTCAGGCGCAGCCATTGCGCGCGCCGAAGACGTCAGCGGCAACGGCAACCACATGACGCAATCCAGCTCGACACTTCGGCCGCTCCGCATCGTCGCCGCGCAACGCGGGCTTGATGCCGCGCGCTTCGACGGCACGAATGACTACATGACCGCAGGAGATATTGCCGACATCGGGCTTGGCACATTCGAACTTGCGATTGTGTTCAAGCGCAGTGGTGGAAGCACGGCAGTGCAAGGTTATCTGGCAAAAAGCCTTTACGGTGACGGCGGTGGACGTTTTTACTTGGCGTGCGACACGACTGACAGTGTAGGTTCTGATCTTGGTACGTCGCAGCCGGTTTACACCGGATCAGCGCCGACAACCTGGCAAGTGCTGCACGGCTGGCATTTGCGCTCGGCATCCAACGTAGCGCAGCAATTTGTCTCGCGCAATGCCGCCACACCCACCAGCGGGTCGGCATTTGCAGCGAATACCGCGACCAATTACGACACTAACTATCTCGTTCTCTTGGGTGCGTACAACGATCCTGGCGGGACAGCCCCGCAAAATGGCTCGTATTTCAATGGGGACTTCGGAGAGGCGGTCAAGTGGAACAACGCGCTTGGCTCAATGGCGCGTCGGCGCTTTGATCACAGCCGCGCTCGCAAATGGGGAATCGCAACATGACGATCTTGGACTACGACGGTCAGCCGTCAGTCGAAACAGACGACAAGGAGCGCATCGCAACGCTGACGCGCAAAGGCTGGAAGGCACGCCCAGAAAAACCCGCTTGCGGCGATGGCGAGGCTGTGCAGTGGGATGGCAAGGCGTGGCAGGTCGTCAAGGTTGCAATGCCTCCTATTGAGCGTGTAGCAACCGCCGCACTGCTGATCGTCCTGCGCAAGCGCGGCCTGCGCGAACAGTTTGACTCCGTGTGCACATCGCTTCCGCCAGAGCAGCAAGAGTACGTCAAGGAAATGCTCCAGATGCCGTACACGCGGCGCGATCATCCGCTGGTTGAGATGCTCCGGCAGGCGTTTGGCTTCACGCCAGAGCAGACAGACGAGCTTTTCGCTGAGGCGGACGCGATTTAGAAGTACACGCAGGAGATACACATGACGTTTGAAACAAGCCAAGTACCAATGGGCGGCGCGGCGTTGAGCCCCGTTGAATCCAATGTGATCCCGGCGTCGAGCACGACGGGGTGACGCCAAGCTCGACGCGATGTTTATCGCCGCTTCACTTGTGATAGCATAAATAGCGGCACGTGGTTTAACAAGCGAAATGTATGTTAGAATTCAATAATCTTTAATGGAGACTCATCACAATGTCTGATCTACTTAAACACGCGGGTGAGTTTCGCCGTTACCTGCGAAACGGCCAGTACGAACGTACTGAAGACGGCCGCATCCTCTTTCCGAAAGCGCAGGCGCTTGCTTCCGGCGTGTATATCCACGACGTGAACGGCGAAGACGAACGGATCGACCCGAACATCCTTCCGGATGAGGGTCTTCTCTATCTTCTTTCTGTAGGTTTCAACAATGGCACTAAGCTCGCCACCTGGTATCTATCCCTCTACGCTGGTAACTACACTCCTGTCGCGGGTCTTACAGCGGCCAGCTACCCGGCTACTGCAGGTGAAATTACCTCCGGTTCCGAAGGATATACTGAGTCTACGCGACGCACCTGGGTCGTCAGCGCCCCCGCTTCAAACCTCATTGACAACGCTAGCTCTAAGGCTACGTTTACTATCGCTACAGCGAGCTCGCTTACGGTCAACGGAGCAGCGCTCACTAGTGACGCCACAAAAGGGGCCGTCACAGGGACGTTGGCATCGGCCAGTAAATTCTCGGCAGCCCGCACGCTATACAACACGGATGTGTTCAACTTGGCGTACCGTATCCAGCTAGCTTCGTCGTAGCGCAGCAATGCCGCTGTATGACGGCACCCCCCTCGTACGACTCGAGGGGGATAAAGCTAAAGCTTTGGGAAGAATCCCAGAAGCCAAGCTCCTGCTTAGCAAAGCACAAGCCGTCGCAAAAAACGCTGGCGTAAGTACATTCAGCATGTCACAGCGTACTGACGAGGGGTATATGTATGCCTTAACAGCAAACGGTGTCGACGCTGTTTTTGTATCAGCAAATCCAGATGTTGTTGGCGAAGTACAAAACGAGACCCCCCTTGTTATTACAGAGCACGGCTTTCCAGACATACTAAGCGGCGTCGTTGTCAACGGTGTTCTCGCGGGCGACGTTTTGAATACGTTTGCGCCAACAGCACAATGCCGAGCAACGCACACCGGGCTTGCAGCCGGTAAGCAGCAGAGTCGCAGACTAGCGGTCAGACCATGGCCAGCCAACGACATTGATGGGAATCCAGACACGTTCAGCCAATATACAGCGCTGAAGCCATCTATGTACACCGGCATGATGTGCAAAGTTGTCCAAGCTGTCATGGGTTTTGGTCGCATAAACCCATCAAAGCTCGGTGACAAAGCTATCAACAAACAAGATCCACAGCTTTCGGCATACTTGCGCAAAATAAAAACTACTGGCGTACAAGTTAGATACGACTATAAATTTCACCGTACGCACGGAATTTATGTGGGCCCAGACGGCGTTCTGTGGTTAGTGGAGATAGGCATAAACCGAGGAATAATTGCTCGCCCCCTTCCTATAGTTCCAGGTTCGAACAAACCGCCTTTTCGGGATAGCGTTACAGTGCGGGGCGACTCCGATATGCTCGAAGTTCTAGACGCACTCGGGTGCCTCCCAACTGGCGAGGCGTTCCCAAACACACCTACGGAATTAGCAAAAGCCAAAGCACGCGGGGACGTTATTGAGCTTATGCCAGCATCAGGTATGCGAGAGTTCTATAAGAACTCACCGTACAGCTCCGCGTGCGGTTGGGCGTTCAGCGACTCGGGAGCCGAAGCGCACAATACCGCGTACGGGTACGAGAGTGACACCGCAGAAGTGCAGACTGGGTACCACTATCAGGTAAACATATCTATTGGTCCGGTAGTATCCCACCGCCAAGTAGGCACGCCGGTAGGGTCCGGGTCAGCCAGTCTAGTCATACAGTCCAAAGGGGCTCTTTACGGTGTAGGGAAGCTAGGGAAATTCCTGCCATACAAAATACACGAGCCAGTGATCGGCGGCCTGCTGTCGCACGACGCTTCGCCGATGGTGGCTCAGTCAGTCGCCCCGTTCTGCGACACTACGATGCACGTCTTCTTCGACGAGGGCGAGCTCAAAGCGGTTAAGTTCTACCTGAACCCAGAAGAAGACGTCGTCGACGAAACAGAGGATTCGAGGTATCCAGGCGAATGTATATATAACGGCGAATGGACGATCGTGCATACTACCGGACGACGCGCTTTCCCGCGCATGATGTACACAAATGACATAGATGACCGTCGCGTGCTGAAGGACAACGTAGTAACAACGCACATAAAGTCAAAAGACATCGGCTTCGATCCACCGCGCTTCGGCGATTTCCCACAGGCACCAGAGTACTGCTTCGTGTTCCGTCAGCGCGTGTTCGAGCGGATTACCACCGTCACAACAGTGAACGGCGATTCGCTAGGTAGCGTGTTGGTAGTACCGGAGTTCTCTCGTAGTGCTTACTACTACATCACATCGTCTACGGATGCTGGCGGATCAAAACTTGTAGCAAAAACATACGATTCCATAAAGGATCCAAACACAGGCTACGGGTGGAGGAAGTTTGTAAGGATCGGCGCCCCACCGCTAAGCACAGAATGCACCGACAACACCTTCATCTGCGGCACTACGCACACAGACCGCAGAATAATTTGCACTGGGTACGAACCGGACTATGTAAGCGGCTTCGGCGGTGTAGATGGCGATTGCTATCAATATGCTGACTTCGGTCCGTGGCTCACCATCTGCCAGAACATAGAGTCTTTGTGCTCCGCACAGATGAATAACTCACTTCCGGTACACATCGGTTCTTCATCGTCTAGCAACGTACCGCCAAAAACAGAGCAGAAGCTAGTCCTCGTTTCGCCAGGTTATGGTGGTCAGTTGGAGATCAAGACAGGTCACGCCTCGTACTCAGTCTGGGCTAGGCCATCGCCAGACCCCGACACGCTGGAGCTTCAGCACATATCCTCGACTCATAGCTGCCTCGGTGAGGACGCGCTGGTTTACTACGACGACCTGAAAGGAAGCGGGCAGCAGAAGACTTTTGGGCCGCTAGCGGTTACAATAGGGGGTTCAGACAACCCTACTTTTATAGGCGTTAACGGGAATGGCTAGCGTAGACGAGAGTGTAGTATCCGGAGTTTCCGCGACGAGCGCACCGACGTTCAATACGATCGTCGTCTACACTAGCACGTCCTCAGCTTCCGAAACTCCGTCACTCGGTCTGAGCATCTTGCAGCAGAGCTCCGTCTCTGCGGTAAACACGCACACAATAGACCATTACGCGCGACTAACTTCTTCGGCCGCCGCTACCGGTACAAACACACCTACGGTCCGTCTTACAAAAATCGAAGTATCGAATGCAGGCGCTTTAAGTCGCCTAGTCGCGGTATACAACAACACCGCTACAAACTCTGTAACAGCGACAAATACGGTCAACGCTACAAATGACTTTGCGCCGTTGATATCAACGGCAACGGCAAGTTCGTCGGCGACTAATAACGCAACGGCACTCGGTTCGTTAATGTCCCTAGCTACTAGCTACGCTTCAGTAACACTTGGGTTGTTCGAGGTACGTACTTCGTCGGCTACCGCAACAAGTTTACCCGATGCTACACGAGTCGTTACGCTCGCACTTACATCAGGCTGCACGGCTACGGCCTCGGTCATTTCGTACGGTAGCGCGAAGAGCTCCGTCCTCGTATCCGCAGCGGTAGCTACTTCGCTAGTTACTGCACAGCATGATATGACGGCTTACGTACGCTCGTCAGCATATGCTACGAGTTCTGTGTCTTACAAAGACCCTAATCAGCTGGCATATGTTATGAACACCGAGACAGAAGCGCTCAGTATGTACAACAACTTCTCGTTCGATTCGTTAGCGTACGTAGATGGTGTGTGCTACGCGGCCGGTCCGGACGGGTTCTACAAACTAGAAGGCACCGATGACGACGGTGAGGATGTGGACGCAGAGCTTACTACTGGGTTCACAGACCTTGGCGAGCAACACACCATGCATGCAGGTTCCCTGTATTTAGGGTATACTAGCGACGGTCCAACTACGGTTAGTGTAGACACGTACGGTATGCGGCACCCAACACAGATAAACGAGCTGGATGAGCGAGATGCGTTTGCTCCTAGGAACAATCGTGTGAAACTGGCAAAGGGGCTGAGCAGTCGTTACTGGCGCATCGCAATCCGTAACAAAAATGGGTCGCATTTTGAAATCAATGACGTAGCTCTAGACGTCGCAGTATCTAACCGTAGGATTTAACATGGCCGGCGATGTTTTCCAGCAAGCGTACGCAGTAGTTGAGAACGTAGAACACGTTGTCTCAGACCGTATTGCCGAAGCAGCCGCAGCAGCAGCCGGAGCCAGAGCAGCAGCCGAGACGGCGATCTCGGCGCTAGGTAGCATCAACTTCGATACCAATGTTGGTGGCGTACCAGAAGCACCGACACTCGTCAATTCACCACTGACGGCTATAGACATAGACCCAGTAGTACCAACGGATTTTGGGTCAATAAACGGGGTATCGAGAGAGCTTCCTAGCTTGGAGGACATACCATCTATAGACGGAGTTGTTGTCCCAAGCTTCGTGCCTAGCGTCACGTCGTTAAATATTCCGGCACCGCCGTCGGCATCCGCGCCCATCAATGCCCCAGAGCGCGGGGATTACGGTAGCGTTACGCTGCCGTCGGCTCCATCCACTGCGTTACCCTCAGTACCAGTTCTAGACGAACTGCACATACCCACGTTTGAATTTCCGCTCATTCCGGAATTCACCGCTGACTCGCCAGAGTTCGCGGCATCGGCGCTGCCCGCTTTGTTCGAGTGGTCAGAGCCTACGTACGCGGTGGAGATACTCGACGAGGCGATGGCCGAAGTACGTCGTATGTGGGCTGGTGGCTCCGGCATTCCGCCGCAAGTCGAACAGGCTATGTACGATCGCGCCGCTGCTCGCGAAGATATGGAAGTAGCGCGCAACGTCGACGCAGCCAACGAAGAGTTTTCGGCGCGCGGATTCACTATGCCTACCGGGTATCAGACTGCGCGTATAGACGCTATTCGTCGCGACGGCCAGATTAAGAAACTAGCCCTTAACCGCGAGATCACGATCAAAATCGCCGAGTGGCAGGTGGAAAACGTGCGCTTCGGTATCCAGCAGGCTATTGCTGCTGAGAATGTATTTGTCGGTCTGTTTACAAACGCAGCGCAGCGCATGTTCGAGGCTGCGCGCTTCCAAGTATCCGCGCAGATCGAGGTGTATAACGCGCAAGTAGCACTGTTCAACGCGCGCCAGACCGCTTACCGCGTAGCAGCGGAGGTCTTTGACATCCGTATAAAAGCAGAGCTGGCCAAGATCGAAGTATTCAAAGCTCAGGTCGAAGCGGAAGTGGCCAAAGGGCAACTGAACGAGCAACGAGTTAGTGCGTACAAAGCGCAAGTGGAGTCCGTACTTGCTGTAGTAGAAATTTACAAAGCGCAGATGCAGGGCGCATCTGTGCAGTCCGACGTCATTCGTTCGAAGATTGAAGCATATAAAGCCGACGTACAAGCGTACGCCGAACGAATCAACGCTGACAAAGTGCGATTCGATGCGTATGACTCGCAAGTTAAGGGTGAAGCTTCGAAGGCCGCTATCGTAGAAAGTCAATCGCGTGCATATGCCGCATTGGTGCAAGGTAAAGTAGCCGAGAGCGAGATCAACGTCAAACGCGCTGAGCTAGTTATTCAGAAGAACCGGCTAGATATCGAGGCCTTCGCTGCTGCGGTAGAGAGCGACAAAGTCAACATGCAGACGCAGTTAGCAGTTATCCAGCAAGCCGCAGCAGCGTACAACGCTAACACTCAGCGCTTCATCGCTCAAGCAGGCGCCGAGACAGCGGCGGCTAACGTTCTCGTTACTGCGCACGAAGCACAGCAGCGCACCGCTGTGGCGTTCTACCAAGCTAAGGTAGCCGCGTATACGTCCGATATGGAGCAGATGATCCGAAAGTTGGCGCTCGTTGTCGAGTCGCTCAAGTCGGCCGGTCAACTGTCAGCCACTTTGGCTGCAGGGGCTATGGCTGGGGTTAACGTCGGCGCGTCGTTGTCCGGTGGCGGAAATGTCACTGCTGGCGGTAACATCTCAGACACGAACTCGACTACGCACAACGAATCGCGTAACGAGAACTACAACTATGAAGGCACGTAATGAGCAACATAACTAAAGCATTCGACAAAAAAGCTAGTCTGCGCGCTATCCGAATGGCGGATGGTGGGCTCGTTGGCGAAGCCAAGAAGAACCTAGGCAACCGCGCAGCTACGATCGACAACGCTGTCGACACCGCTGTTCGTGCTACGCCAGCTGCTCCGGCCCAGGCCCCTCAGAGCGAAGACGCCAAGCGTGCGGCCGTCGGCATGCCGCCGAAGAAAGGCTTCCTACGCACAATGCTGGGCATGGCAGAGGGTGGGCATGTCGTGGGTCCTGGCGGTCCACGCGAAGACAAAGTACCCGCTATGCTGTCGAACGGTGAGTACGTACTACCCGCGAAGACCGTGCAGAAGCTTGGCGGTCCTGAGGAGCTCGACGAGCTAGTACAACAGACGAACGACGGCAAGGCACCGAAAGGTGCTGAGGAGCGGGGTGAGCGCCATAGCGGGCTACGCAAGCTGGCTGGCGGTGGAGTCATCGAGATCGGTGCCGACGGACGCCCCATGACCAACGGTACCAGCGTACCAGCTGGTCGACGTCTCGCAACGATACCTGGTCAGATGGCACAAGCTATACCACAGACAGGGACGTCGTTGGTACCAACACAACCCGCGCCTACCCCACCGCCGGTGCAGCCTACGCCACAAGCCGCAGCGCCAGTACAGCCCTCTCCGACCGCCGCAGCCTCGAAGCCTAGCCTACTCAGTCGCGCGGGCTCATCTGCACTACGTGGCGTAGGTAGCGCAGCTGGCTTCGCCGCCCAGCGCGTGCTCCCAGCCGCCGTAGCGACTCAAGGGTTTGGCGACTACACTCCGAAAGATCAAAGCGTGCCGTATGACGCCATGTCACAGCTACGCATGGGGGTCGGCGCGAGCCAGCAGTTCCTAAGCGGCGACTACTCCGGTGCTGCCGATACGGCTGGCAAACTCGGTAAATCGTTGAGCAACTCGTTCATGTCCACGGCCGCCGACGTCGGCAGCGGAGTCGCTAAAGTGGCCGATGGCGTGGCCGGCGTGTTCGGCGCATCGCCAGGATACAAGAAAGAGTACGACGCAGCTATCGCCTCGTCCCCCGCTTTCTCTGGCGTCCAACCAGCTGCCGAGCTTAACTCAAAGGCGGGCGCCGGACGCGGGTTCGTTAACCCGCCTTCGCTCGGTGTTGGCCCAGGCCCTGAGGGACTACTAAACACGAACGCCGGCACTCCTACCGACGCTCCGGCGAGCCCACGTAGCTTGGCGCAAGCGCGCTACCTCTCAGAGAACGGTGTCGATGTAGCTACGCAGGCTAGCGCACCGGTGAAGCTTGACATTGCTGGTACGGGCCCTAACGGCGTAGTAACTAAGAACACAGGACTACGCAACGTTACCGAGCCCGGTAAGTTCGTTAACCTCGGATCGTTCCAAGGCCCTGACAACATCTACGGTACATCCACGAAACCGGGTGGGCGCGTTGACTCGTTTGTAGGCGCTGGCGACCCGAATCGCCAAGAGAGCCCGCAAACCATCGCTGCTGTCGAGAAGCTTCAGAACGACCTGGCAGTGGACCGTGCTAAGACCGCAGCTCGCGAGCAAGCCGAAGCGCTTGCCAGCGCGACGCAGGGCAACGCTGGATCGATCAACGGACGCTTCGACGAGATGGCACGTGGAGTCAAAGGCTCCTACAGCGCTAAGGGCAAAGGCAACGAAAGCAAGCGGCTGCTTGACATCGAGACGCAGCGCGCGAACGCGCTCGAAGCCGACGCCCGCAACATGACCACACTACGTGGACATATGCTACAAGCACAGTCGCAGGCCGCGCATGACGCTACGCAGAACCGCCAGATCAAGGCGCAAGAGCGTACTCGTAAGGACGCACTGCGCGCTCAGCTGGCTGGTAAGCCGCTCGAAATCGCGAAGTTCAACGCGGATCAAGAGAAGCTGCGCCGCGATCAAGAAGAGAAGGGCGACGCTTCAGTGAACGAAGCCATCAAAGGCTCCATCGCGCGCCGTTTCCCGGATGCTAAGGACCCCGTGCAAGCCGCTGGTGCTGAACGCTTCGCAGCGTTTATGCGCGAAGCTCCGCCGGAAGTAATCGCGCGCATCCGTAGCCAGAATCCGACGGAGCGCGAAGCGGGGCTTCAGCTCGCCATGAACCTGTTTGACCAGAACGAGCGCGTGTCTAACTACCAAGCCGACACGTCCCGTGGCATCTCCACCTCTCGTCCCACGCTACCTAAGGGCGACGCACGACGCGTCGAGCTAGGCGACTACGTAGGCCCAGGTAGCTTGCCGCTCGCCGCCGCTCCGCGCTATGTGGCCGGTATCTTCGGTGCTGACGCTGGTAAGGTGCAAGAGATGGAGAGCGGAGCGAAAGTGCCGCTCGACACCCTGACACAGGACGAGTTTGGTAATACGAGTGCTACGAGAATGGCTAGTCTCCAGGCTCAGCGAGAACTTCAACGAAAGAACGAAGAACGCGCTAGAATAGAGCGTCTGAAACAAGCAGTGAAGTAACCGATGGCCGCTCCTACTCTCCGCGACATCCTGCCCCCTAGCCCGGAGCAACTACAGCAGCAGATCATCGGTGACAACCAGCTGTACCGAGGTTTCGTCTCGGGTGTTAAGGGCATAACTAGCGGCAGCATAGCGAACGACGCGCTGAACGCCGAAAGCGCTGGCGCCGCTGAGGCAAACGCCCTGCGCGAACGCGCACTGGCCAGTCAGCAAGCCGCTGGCGCGTACGCTCCGCGTGTACAGAGCCTGCGCAACGTCAACGGCGTAGGCGACGCGTTCGACTTCGCAGCCGGAGCTATCGGCCAAGGCGTAGCGTCCATGGCGCCAACGCTAGGCGCGGCCCTCGCGCTGCGTGCTCCGGGGCTTGGAGCACTCGGTACACGAGCTCTACCGTACGCTGGCGCTGTGGGCGCTGGGTACCTACAAGAAAAAGGCGAAGCAGCGCTTGGGCAGTACAGCGACCCCACCCTCGCAGCAGCACCGGTGGCCGATCGTCAGCGTGCAGCTACGGGTAAGGGCTTGGTCAACGCAGCGCTCGAGGGCATCGTGCCCGCAGGGCTGACCACCATGGCTGGTAAGAACGGCCTGGGCCGCATCATAGCGAAGGACTTCATGACCGAGGGTGCTACGGAGGCTGCGCAGCAGTACGTAGGCCACCTGGCTGACAAGAGCCTCGACCCTACACGTAAGCTGGACCCGTGGGACATAGCTGACGCCTTCGCTGGCGGAGCCCTCACCGGTGGTGCAGTGGGCGTAGGTCACGGCGCTGTACACACACTGGCTACCGCACCGAAGAGCTTCGTGGACCGTACGCGCGAGGCCATCGACTACGCCGCTGAGAACGCGCCTAGCCCCAAGGACTTCCTCAACAAGGTCTTCAACCCCGAGCCGTCCGTGGAGAACGACCCCGTAGCCGCTGGCGACAGCCACGCTGGTCTCGTAGACGCTGTGTCCGCCGCTGGCGACAAGGCTGGCGAGGTGCTGGACGGCCTCACAGCGAAGCGGGGTGAGATGGCTCAGAGATACGCCGACGAGATGCTCAACGACCCAGACGTCCCAGCTGCTACGAAGCATACGATCCTGGACATGGGTGGGGACTACGAGTCACCTCAGAACCAGGCGACCGTTGGCACTACGTACGTCAATCGTAAGGCTGGAGAGGTAGCCTCATCCGCTGCGGACTTCATCAAAGGCCTCGCGCCGAAGGTGAAGGGCATGGTTAAGGACTTCAAGGACGGCTTCAACGCTGGCTACTCCGGCGATGTGCGTATCTCCAGGAAGAACCTACAGACGACGCCGGTAACTCCGGACGAAGAGTTCGCTCTGCACAAGGACATCATTGACAACCTCACGCCAGCAGCGAAGCGGCGTACCGACATCATCCGCGACATACCGCAGATAGCTAGCGGCGTGTCCGGCATCATCAACAAGATGAGTCAGGTCGGCGCAGCGCCTACTGAAAAGAACATCGCAGAGCTGCAGCAGCTGTACTCCGCCGCTACAACATTGTTCGCTGACCCGGCTAAGACGCTCAAGCAGCTTAGTGACAAGCTGGAGATGAAGCGCGCTGACGGCAAGAAGATCACGCCGTTCATGGACCTGCTTGCTGGCGTCACGACTGCTCAGCAGGACGTTGCTAAGAACGAAGGCGGCTCATACCTACAAGCTCTGCTCGTAACGCCTATGGGCCAGGAGCAAGTCGCTCAGCTGGCGAAGTTCGTCGACGAGTTCGGCATGACGGACATGAAGAACAGCAAGCAAGCCGACAAGGTGCTCGACGGTCTGGCTGTAGCATTCGGTGGTAAGCAAGAAGCTCTACAAGTACTCGACTATTACAGCAAAGCGAACAAGCTGAACGCTAAGCAGTTGCTCCAGTACGACGAGAACGAAGTACTCGACCCCGAGAGCGGCATGAGCGCTAAGGAGCTAGTACCTACTAAGACATACTCGTTCGCCGACCCGAAGACGAACCGCCCGTTCCGCACCGCTGAGCGTATGGCGAAGCACGACGCCGCTACTATGCGCCAAGGTACTGTGGCCTCCGACAGCTCGAAGGTAGGTACGATCCCGTACAGCCAGTACGCCGACGAGACAGGTAAGGATCACAAGGCGGAAGTCGTTCGTTTGATGAACGATGTGAAAGCGCGCCAGGAAGCTGCGTACATGGGCTACGCCTCTGAGCTCGGCCTCAAGGGGGACAAGCGGGGCAAGCTGGAGATGGCTAAGCGCTTCGCTGCTGAGCGTCGTCCGTCGCCCGACGCGAAGAGCACACGGCTAGCGGACATCGACCGCCTGCAGGGGGAGCTCGACATGGCTCGCGAGGCGTACAAGCAGGGCGGACCGAAGGCCGCGCTCGACCTGTATGAAGTGAACACCGCTGAGCAGAACGAGAAGGATTCGCTGACTGCCACGGACGAAGACCTCAAAGCAATGGCCACGAACAAGAACGACGAGAACATGGTGTCGTTCACGAAGACCGACGGCTCGAAGATGGTGCTGTCCTCACAGTCCATGATGAAGACACAGGCCGCCAAGGAGAAAGGTGCCAGCGCCGCTCGTGGTGAGCCACAGAACGTACGTGAGCAACGCCTCCTGAAGGAAGCCATCGCCTCGGTGCTGGCTCGCGAGGACATCAAGAGCATGGACGAGAAGTCCACACCGCCTAGTCTCGTTCAGCGCGGGCGTAGCGACGACACCAAGGCTGCTCTGAAGGAGCAGGAAGTAAGTATCGCTGAGCTGAAGAAGCGTATGGACGCAGTAGTGGAAGATTATCTCGATGGTGGCCATGAAGCCGAGGCTCGTGACGATACCCGTGTGGACCCAAAGCTGGAGGCTATAGACAAGCGCCGCCAAGCGTTACAAGGGCCCGGAGAAGACATCGAGCGTTCTCAGGCCGAGCTGGATCGTAAAGAAGCAGCTGTAATCAGCAGTGCTTCTAAGTACTCAGGCCGTGACATCATACGTCAGAGCATCGAGCGGAACATAGCTCGTCTGCAGAATCAGTACGAAGCCGCCGAGGGCAAGGCCCCTCTGCGCGCAGTCATACGCCAGCGCCAAGCCGTGTACAAGGAGGCGCTGGCGGCCATTAACGACATCGACTTCCAAGAGAAGGTCGACCAGCGCGAGAAGGACGGGCCTGACATGGCCACCGAGCGCACGGAGCCTACTGGTGCCCGCGTCTTTGAAGAAGACGTAGGTACTTTCGTAGGTGACGAAAAGCGTCGCTCCGAGACCGCTAGGTACGCCGAAAAATACGGCCCGGCCCTAGCCGCACCCGACACGCCTAAGACGCAGGCTCAGATCGAGCGCGAAGCCGAGCGAGTCAAAGAACAGAAGAAGCGCGTCTTCGAGAAGCTTATCGACGCGGTGTATGATGTTGTGCATAACGAGAATTATTCTCGGCTTAATACGCCGGAGAAGGCCCTCGCCTTTGCTCGCGCCGCCAAGCAGGTCCTAGAGCACCTAAGCGCAATGAGCTACGCAGACAGAGAAGCTAAGTACGGTGAGGATCGTTCTGACGAACTAGTCGGCCTGAAGAACTCTCTGGAAGAGATGTTCGACCAGTCCGGGTATATGTCTTTCGACTGGGACATGATGTGGGACGGCCAGGACCCGACGGACGCTCAGCGCGCTGAGCTAGGGCGTATCATCGGCGGCAATTCGGTAGAACCGAAAGCAATCCTTCCACAGAAGAGCAGCTACGCTGCTAAGGACCAAGCGAAATGGGACAAGGCAAATAAGTTCATTGGGCGTGGCTCGCAATATTCTTCCACTAACGCGTATGCGAAGGCCATCGGCCCTACTCGCGCCAACACCGGTAACTACGAAGCCAGTGACGTGGTATTCGTGTCCGCCGAAGGCGCGCGCCCTGGTCGTATCAGCCCCGACTTCGCGGAGATTAAGAAAGCCACAGACGCTGGCGCTACCATCATAGCGGACAACGTATACAACCGCGAGCGTTCCTATAACGTAGGCGAGCGTGAAGTGGCTGCGTTCTTAGCGCGCCAAGGTTACCAAGAGAAGTTCGGTGTGTGGACTAAGCCGAATACCGCAGAGGCTAAGCAAGACAAGCAAGACCCCAGTAAGAACAAACACGTACCTAGTACTGAGCAGGAAGTGCTCGATGAGATCGCGCGTATTCGTGGTAAGGACGTGGCAGTAGCGTTCCAAACGTTCGCGGAAATCGGCGGCTCCGGCGAGTTCTCGATGAGCAAGGACAAGACCCAGCGCCTGATCCGCATCGCTACGGACGCAGCGAATATGAAGAGCGTAGCGTGGCATGAGTCGCTCCATGACTTCATGGCTATGCTCGGCGGCACGCGTGAAGAGCGCACCATCAAGCGCGAGATGCTGGAGGCTACGCAATCTCCAGCCGTGGCGGCGCGTCTCCGCGAGCTGCTCAAGGACCACCCAGCTGCGCTCGAGCAGCTGACCGACCCAGAGGAACGTCTGGCGTACACCTATCAGTTCTGGGCCGAAGGCGTCCTGCAGCTCACCCCGAAGGGCGACACGCTGATGGGCAAGGTGGCCAAGCTGTTCCGCGACCTGCTCGGCATAATGTCCTCGGACGCGAAACTGGAGCAGTACCTCATCGCTCTACACTCCGGCCAGCTAACCGATCCGTCGACGGTAGCTCAGGTAATCGAGAAGCTCGATGCGAAGACACTAGGCAACAAACTGGAGAGCGTCGCCGGCCCGCTGGCCGACGGACTAAGCCGTGTGTTCACTTCGGCGACAGACCGTCTGCGTAAGCACGGCATCGCAGAGCTCGACGAACTGGCCGACTTGTTCCACAAGGACCCAGGCCACGAGAAGGGCCGCGCAGGTATGCTTCAGCGACGCGCCCAGAAGGAAGGCCAGTTCAGCAACGCGTTCGAGAAACTTCTCGAAGGCACCACCGCGCGTCAGCGGCTTGACGCTCTGGAGAACCTGCAGGCTATGCGAGCGCCGTCCAACGACCTCGAGAAAGGCATAGCTTCGTTGCTCAGCAACCTGCACACGTACATGCTCGGTGCGGGCGTGAAGACTCTTGACACGAAGACAGGCCAGTGGCACGACATACGTCGTGTGACGAACTACTTCCCACGGAACTGGGACGCCGACAGCATCTGGAAGGACGAAGCTGGCTTCAAGGCGCTTCTGGCTAAGAACGGAGTACCAAGTGATCAGGTTAAAGCCATCTACGACACGCTGGTGTTCAACGGCGGCTCTACGGACCTTATGGAGAACGCCAAGAGCCTTGGCTTCGTGCCGCTAGCTGTGCATGTCAACGACCGCGCACTGACGTTTATCAACAGCACGAACGCGCAGTATTTCGCGAAGTACCAGAACAAAGACCTCACTGACATCATGACGACGTACATTCGTCAAGCGGCACACCGAGCTGAGTACACCCGCTCGTTCGGCAACGACGGCCATGTCATCGCAGACCTACTCAAGCGCGCACAGGCGAACGGACTCACCAACGCTGAGGAAGAAGCGCTTATTCCGACCATCCGGGGGTTGGAGGGCACTCTCGGGCATGACATGAACCCGACGCTCAAGAAGGCTATGGCCGGTGTGCTTACCGTTGAGAACGTGCTGCTCATGCCTATGGCGATCTTCTCGCAGATTATCGACCCGGTGAACATCGCCATGCGTACCAACCAGGTCAAGGACGCCGGTGCCGCGTACCTGCGCGCGCTCAAAGACCTCAAGAAATTCGTCACACGCGACAAAACTGTTGACTACGATCGCGAGCTTACCAAGATGCTAGGCATCATAAGCACCGACAGCATGTTGGAGACTATGGGCCAGACACATGGCAGCATGTACATGACGAAGACTATGCGCGACGTCAACAAACAGTTCTTCCGGTACAACGGTATGGAAGGGTGGAACAACAGCATGCGGATCGCCGCCACGGTGGCTGGCGAGCAGTATATCCTGGCGAACGTTGGCAACTCGCGCGCTATGGAAGAACTGAACGTCGACCCGAAGAACGTAGTTACGCTGCCGCAAGGAACTAAGTTTGGAGAACCGGGTCGTATGGCGGTGTCACTTGAGCAGTTCGAGTCCACCGGCATGAGCAAAGCAGACGCTATGAAGGCAGCAGCGCAGATACAAGAGGCTATGTTCCGCTTCGTGGACGGCGCAGTAGTGCGCCCGAACGCAGCCCACCGCGCCACGTGGATGAGCGATCCACGCTTTCAGCTTATCAGCCATCTGAAGCAGTTCACATACTCGTTCCAGAGTGCTGTGTTGGCGCGAGCCAAGAATGAGCACCTGCACGGCAACAGCCTGCCCATGATGTACCTCGCCGCTTCGGTCCCCATTATGTTTGCGTCGGATATGGCGAAGTGGGTACTGACCGGTACTGTACCGAAGAACTGGACGTTCTTTGATTACTTCACCCACGCAGTAGCTCGTTCCGGAGTACTTGGCAAGTACGAGTACAGCGTCAAGGCCGCTGAGGACGCAGCACGTGGTAACGTTCCTGGTATTAGTTTCGCAGGACCGGCCGTCGAGCACGCCTACATTCTCGCCCAGTGGATCGCAGGAGCCCCTGGTAGTTCTACCGACAAACTGATTGACCGCAGCATTCCGCTAGCGCGATACGCATAACTAGGAACTTTCTATGCCGATCCCAGTCTCAAAAGTCCGCGTCCACGGGCGTAACTATTCCATAGAGACAGTAGACAATTTGACGTTTGACGGCGAGCCGCAGCTAGGACTCTGCGACGTTACTCAACACACAATACAAATTATGTCCGGTCCGGACGCTGTGATGGCAGACACTATGTTCCACGAGCTAATCCATGCAGCTAACCCGGAGTTGACCGAAGAGCAAGTACTTAGTATCGAGCGCAGCATGTTCGCCATTCTGGCGGACAACCCAAAGCTGACCCGCTGGATGCTTAAAAAACGATAAACATAACCAGCGAGTAAGTATGGCCACAAGAAAAAGTAAGCATTCTCGTACCGAGAAGGCAGATCCCACAATCGCAGCCGGACGATTGCACGACACCATAGAAGATGGGTACATCTTTGTGTTCAGTGACGCGCACTACTGGCCCGGCGAAGCGACCACAGCGCATCGTGGAATGATCGCACTGATCAAGGAACTAAAACCAAAGATCGTTGTCTGTAATGGTGACGCGTTCGACGGGGCGAGCATCTCACGCCACCCACGTATCGGCTGGGACTCAGCCCCTAGCGTCACCGAAGAACTCGAGGCAGTACGCGTGAGGCTAGCCGAGATCGAAAAAGCCGCCAAGGGAGCCTCGCTCTATTGGCCGATTGGGAACCATGACGCACGATTTGAAACCTATCTCGCAGACAAAGCGCCTCAGTTTGAGGGTGTCGCTGGCTTCGCTCTCAAAGATCATTTCCCTGCATGGACACCATGCATGTCCGTGTGGATCAACGGCGATCTTGTCATCAAGCATCGACTGGGCGGGGGAGCAAACGCAGCATCGACTAATGCACGTACCTCAGGGAAGTCGATGGTTACTGGACACCTCCACTCACTCAAAGTTTCCCCTATCACCGATTACAATGGGACAAGATTCGGCGTGGATACAGGAACTCTCGCGCGTCCGTACGGTCAACAGTTCCTATACACGGAAGACAACCCCGTCGACTGGCGCGCTGGATTTGCAGTGTTCAAGTTCATAGACGGCAAGATGATGTGGCCGCAGCTGGCTGCCGTGCGCAACGAAAAGCGCGGAGAAATCGAATACTGCGGGAACATTTACAAAGTCTAACAATCTAACTCGCTACCTTTTCCACCCGGCCGGTTACATCGCGCCGGGTTTTTTTACCCTTTCGAAAGAGAACATGGACGTCGTAGATCATCTAACAGATAGCGACAAGGAGCTGATTGGCGTAGTTTTTGGAAAATACTACGACGAACGCGTCGCGGCACGTATTGCTGACATAGAGAGTAAGGATTTCGATACTCTCGAAGAGCTGCTAGCTGGGTGGCAAGAGATATACGAGCAGTACGATCCGGAGCTAATCTATGGGTTTGTATTAGTTGATTTCGCAATTTCGAAGTACGGCTTGGCACAGATCACTGACGAAGAAGCAATAGCTGTGCTCGTAGAAACAGTATGGCCGCGATGTACTACAGCGATAGCCGACCTGCTAGCTGGAAAAAAGAAGGCGATTAACTCAATAGTTGACGAAGTGATTATGGAGAGCAACGGGAAAGCGAACCCCCGCATAGTCTCGCAGCTTATTCGTCAACGCCTGCAACAGTAATTTAATATGAAAGAGAACATGAGCAACGACAATGTCAAATACCAACCTGCAGTACAACTACACGAGTACGGCAGTGGCGGACCCGGCACACACGATAGTGCGGAACAGCGCGGCCTACCAACCCTACTTCAAAGCTACATCCATACTTCGCGCTACGCTCGCTGGCTGGACTCAGAAAATCGTCGCGAGACTTGGACAGAAACAGTAGACCGCTACGCTAGTTTCTTCGAGAACCGCTTCCCGACAACTTACCCCAAGGCTCGCATTGCCGAAGCCATCAGCAATCTGCATGTTATGCCGTCAATGCGTAGCCTTATGACCGCAGGCCCTGCACTCGACCGCGACGAAATGGCCTCTTACAATTGTGCCGCAATCGCAATCGACAACGTCCGTGCCTTCGACGAAATCCTATATGTACTCATGTGCTTCCATCCAGACACTATGGTAGTCACTCGGAGTGGCGATAAGCGTATAGCGGATATTGTCGCTGGTGACGAAGTTCTATCGTTAGACGAGAGCACCGGCGCAGCTGTGTGGAAACGCGTTATAAATCACGTAAAGACCAAGTCCTCGCAGAAACCAAAAGTTCAAGTGACGCTTAGTAACGGCCACGCAGTAAAATGCACTGCGGATCATAAGTGGCTAACCTCCAACCGGGGGTGGGTAGAAGCCAGCGAGTTGCGACTAGATGACGACTTGGTAGCGCCGGGTTGGCGCATATACAGTGTTACAAATACAGTAAACGGCAAGGTGTACATCGGGCAGACAACGAAAGAAGCTGAAGCGCGCTTCAAAGAGCACCAATACGTCGCTAATCACACGAAGTCGGACTGGCATTTCGCAAAAGCGCTGCGTAAGTACGATGCATCAGTTTGGAAAGTAGTCGTGGTGGATTTCGCTTTTTCAGAAGCCGAAGCGCACGCAAAGGAACAGGCGTTGATACATAAGCTAGGTACAGCGACTAATGGCTATAACTCTACCACCGGGGGAGAGGGGGCACCCGGTTACAAATGGTCGGACGAGCAGCGCCTGCGGCATTCGGAGAACGCCTACGCGCGGACAGAAGAGCACAGAGAGGCTCAACGTCTGGTTATAGCTAAAAACCAGCCGAGAATAATCGAGACGCGAAAAACACCGGAATATCGAGAGGCGCAGCGGCAGCGAAACTTAGGGCCGCTAAACCCCGCTTTTGGCAAAAAGCACACGCCGGAACGAATAGCGCAACTAAGTGCGCAGTCGTCGGGGGCTAATAACCCGTTTTACGGTAAGAAGCACACCGAAGAAACGATATCGAAGATAAAAGCGGCGAAGGCTGCTAGTAGAAAGGTAACCGCATGAAAATCTCTAGCATAACAAACATCGTTGATGAGCAAGATTACTACGACATAACCGTCGAAGACACGCATAACTTTCTCCTAGCCGACGGAAGTATCGTTCATAACTGCGGCACCGGAATGGGCTTCTCAGTAGAGCGCCAATTCATTCAGAAGCTTCCGGTAGTGGGCGCATACAGCGAGGACGGCGAAGTGCACGTAGTGGAAGCGCTAAAGCCAGTCGACTACACAATCGTTGTTCGCGATAGTAAGAAAGGATGGGCCTCTGCGTTCCGCGAGCTTCTGCAGCACCTATACCGTGGCGAAGTCCCGAAGTGGGACACCAGCCTAGTACGTCCAGCAGGTGCGCGCCTAAAGACGTTCGGCGGGCGTGCCTCTGGCCCGCGTCCTCTCGAAGACCTATTCGACTTTTCTGTTAAGACGTTCCAAGCTGCGGTAGGTCGCAAGCTGAATAGCGTAGAGTGCCATGACCTTGTGTGCAAGGTGGCGGAGATTGTAGTGGTGGGCGGCGTTCGTCGCTCGGCCCTCATCAGCCTGTCGAACCTTAGCGACGAACGCATTCGCGGCGCTAAGTCTGGTCAGTGGTGGGAAGATAACCCACAGCGCGCGTTGGCTAACAACAGCGCTGCGTACACTGAGAAACCGGACCCGCTAATCTTCATGAAAGAGTGGCGCAGCCTTATTGAGTCACGTAGCGGCGAGCGCGGAGTACTGAATCGCATCGGCATGCAGCGTCAGGCTGCTCGGAACGGACGCCGTGACGCTGACCAAGAGTTCTTAACCAACCCCTGCGCTGAAATCATCCTACGCTCTGCGGGTCTATGTAACCTAACCGAAGTAGTCATCCGCGCCGGCGACACGTTGGCGCAGCTAAAAGAGAAAGTGGAAGTAGCTACCATCATGGGCACCTACCAGTCGACGCTGACTAACTTCCAATACGTGCGCCCGATCTGGCGCAAGAACGCTGAGGAAGAGCGCCTTTTGGGTGTGTCCATGACGGGGATCATGGATCACGAAGTGCTGTCGAAAGTGTCAGACGAAGCTGCTCTGTGGCTCCGTACTCTGCGCGAGCACGCCATAGCGGTGAACAAGGAGTGGGCCGGTAAACTCGGCATTAACGTCTCGGCGGCTATCACTACGGTCAAGCCGTCCGGTACGGTAAGCCAGCTAGTAGACAGTGCCTCTGGTATTCACCCGCGCTATTCACAGTACTACATCCGCACAGTACGTGGCGACAAGAAAGACCCGCTGGCGCAGTACATGCGCTCTGTAGGCTTCCCGGTCGAGGACGACGTTATGAAGCCCGAGACTACGGACGTGTTCAGCTTCCCGGTCAAATGCCCTGCTAACGCAGTGATGCGGAACGACATGACAGCAATCGAGCAGCTAGAGCACTACGTTCAGTTCAAGAACAATTGGTCTGAGCACATGGTGTCGATCACTGTGTATGTCCGTGAGGAAGAGTGGGTACGCGTAGGCGCTTGGGTCTACGACCACTTCGATGATGTGTGTGGTGTCAGCTTCCTGCCGCACAGCGAGCACTCATACCGCCAAGCTCCGTACACGGAGTGCACTGAAGAGGAGTACAATGTGGCATTGGCAAAAATGCCGGCCATAACTAGTTGGGAAGGTCTGCGCGACTTCGAGAAAGAGGACGCCACGAACCTGACCAAAGAGTTCGCGTGCATTTCGGGTGTTTGTGAGGTTCTATAGAGAGGTTATATGAGTTACGTAATTGTTGCTGCCGTCGCTGTCGCTGTTGGTTCGTTCCTGGAATGGAAGTACAAAGCTGTTGCTACTGCGGTGGCGCGGTTCAAACCGCCGGCCCAGGATTAGTACCTGGTATAAGAGGGCACTCCATAGTTAAATGGATGTGCAAAGAAAAAGGCTCCCTAGGGAGCCTTTTCGTCGTTAACGGTAGTTAGAAAGCCGATAGATTTAGTACTAGGTACTTCGTCGTTTTCTTTTGAAGATAGACCTCCTTTCATGTCATAGCTTATTACCCTAAGCCTTGCCCATATGAGGACCAAAGCCACGA
>ERZ650303.108-NODE-108-length-22412-cov-7.244308_pt1 | contig 22412 bp, 34 predicted proteins | sample MGYA00376239_ERZ650303 | MGnify/ENA primary metagenome ERZ650303 (study PRJEB26733, sample SAMN07839262) | wastewater metagenome | biome: small river; feature: stream; material: water | place: USA: North Carolina | collected 2016-04-05 ... | reverse complement strand
CTCTTCCGATCTGATCGTTGCCGAGACGGATCAAATCAACTTCGACTTGGGCGTGGTTACGTCGGAAGAATTGCGAAACTCGCGCTTTGGCGGCGAGGAGTACAGCGCAGAGACCGAGATCGATGCTTCCAGCCCGATGATCCAGCCAACCGCGTCAGAACCGGGAATCAATGCCGCGCCAACCACGCCGACTGCCTAGAGCCGCGCGACCAGATAGGATCGCGGCGGAGTATCTAGCTGCTCTGGGTCCATCGGTGCGGGTGCTGCAAGCCCAGCTCGCGGAATTGATCCAGGAGCTTGAGCGCGAGTGGCCACAGCCTGATCCCGTGCGCACCGACAACGATAGGGACGTAGCCCGAGCAGTCAAGCGGACGGCTGACAAACTGGCGCGCGCGGTCAAGGCGGAGTCCATTGTCCCGATCGCGACCAAGTATGGAGCGGCGACCTCGGACTTCCAGCGAGCGCAGCTCGCCAAACAAGCGCGGGCTGCTGTCTCGATTGACGTGCGCAAACTCTCCGGTTTGGATCGCAATGTCCCCCGGCATATTGCGCAGTTTGCCGAGACAAACGCGCAACTGATCACGGGCCTCGGTCAGAGGATGGCGGATGACATCGCCGAGATCGTCGAGGAGGGCGTGGTATCTGGCTCGCGCTGGGAGACTATCGCGGGCAGGCTTGCCCACGCTGGCCAAGTCACCGAGAGCCGCGCTGCGCTGATTGCTCGCGACCAAGTGGGCAAGCTGTTCGGAGACATCAACAAGCAGCGGCAGGTCAACCTTGGCGTGACTCGGTACGTGTGGCGCACCGTGCGTGACAACCGAGTACGCGAGGAGCATGAAGTGCTCGACGGTGATAGCTTCGAGTGGGGCGCTCCCCCTTCCGAGGGCCACCCCGGCGAGGCGGTCAACTGCCGCTGCTATGCCGACCCTGATTTCTCGGATCTGCTGGGCTGACAAAAAGTCACATCAGGGGCTTGACACTTTGACACAAGGCTTGCCAGACTGACATGCATGTCATCATTCGTGCCAATTGGTCACACGACGACTTTGCCAGCGGACAATGTAGAGCCGACCATGGCGTCTGGGTCAGTCGTCGAATTGGACGGCTCTGGTAACGTGCTGGAGATCGAAGGCGTTACCGACGGTTCTGGGACCAATCAGATCTTTCTGCTGCGCAAACGCGCGCTCAATGCTGGCGGGTTCAGGTACATCCCGTTTGCCCCTGATAAGCCGATGGTGGGCGAACTGGTAGACGCTGGTGTGTATCGGTTTTGGGATCGTTTGGTTCTCGGCTCCGTTGCTCCAGGTGAGCGCGTATGCCTATTTGTTCCGACAGGCGGACCAGTGATTAGCAATTGCAATGTGCGGCAGGTGCAGGCATGACAAGGCTGATTATAAGTCTTCTGGTTGCACTTAGCTGCTTATCCTCTTCGGCACTGGCGACTGTCGGAACACTGTCGCACGAGTTGCATTTTTCTGGTGACGATGCACCGCTACAGCGCGCGTATACGGTAACGGTTCCCGCTGGTCTGCACTACCGAGGGCAGATCCGCAATATGCGGTGGTAACATGCGCGTCCTACGGGTAGACAACAGCAGCCCCCTCAGTAAGCCGGTGCGGCTATCTAACGGGTTCCTGCGTGCGGAGGGGTACTTGACCCGCGCGGGCATCTTTGTCTATCGCGATGCTCAGGGCAACACAGTCCGTGAGTTCCGTCCGCCCGAGGAAGTGTTTCACCCTGATTCACTGGCAAGCTTCGCGCTCGTCCCTGTCACCAACGATCACCCGAGTGACATGCTGACAGCTGATAACGCAAAGCAGTACGCCGTCGGAAGCGTGTCAGAGGTGGTGACTCCGGACGGAGACAAAGTGCGCGCGTCGCTGATGATCACAGATGCGTCAGCTATTGAAGCACTCGACGCCGGTAAGTCTGAGTTGTCGTGCGGTTACACAGCGGACGTTGAACTAACTCCGGGTGTTTGGCAGGGGCAGAAGTACGACGCGGTACAACGCAATATCCGGGGCAATCACGTTGCTCTGGTTGACGCAGGCCGGGCTGGTCCGGCGTGCGCGATACGAATGGACGCCGCCGGGGCGGCACAGGAGATCACAATGAATGAAGTGATGATGGAACTCGGCGGCGAGATGTACAGCATCCCCGCCGACTTGGCTGCGGAAGTGGTCAAGATGCTTGAAAGCAATGGGCTCAAGCCTTCGATGGCTGACCAGAAGCCCGCTGAATCACAGCCCAGCGCAGAAGTGGCTGCAGTCAAAGCTGATGCGCAGCGCAAGATCGATGCACTCCAAGCGCGGCTGGATGCGATGCAAAGCGCAGCCGCAGCAAAGACGCTGCGCCAGACGATCGAGCGCGAGATCCGCGAGGATATGTCCCTTGCTGATCTGGCCAAGCGCTTCGACGCGGAAGTCTCCGAAACCGACAACGCCGAAATCAAGCGACGGAAGATTGTGGCCAAGCTCGACCCATCGATCAAGCTCGACGGGAAAAGCCCGGAGTACGTCGTCGGTTTGCTTGATGCGCTTGTTCTTGCACGCGCTGAACATTCGGCGGCTGCACCGCGAGCGGGATCGCTGCGTCTCGACGGAAAGCCAACCGACGAGGATCCCGCCGAAGAGGCTCGTAAAGAGATGCTGAATCGTTTCGCGAACGCTCACAAGGGAGGCAAGTAAGATGCCCCAGACGACCTACAGGACGGTGATGCCGACTGGAATCGAAGGCGCGATTGCCGACGATGGACCAGCGGTGGATATCGAGAGTCGAGTTTCGAGTACGGCCACAGCGACGGAGATCCCTTTCGGGCGTCCCGTTGCATCGGTAAGCGGCTCGGAAGCAAAAGCTTGCGTGCTTTGCACTGACTACAACTACACGCCGATCGGCATTGCCGTGCACTCGCACAGCTATGCGGCGGAAGAGCTTGGCACGTCTGGCATTAAGTCTGGCTCCATGGTCAACGTGCTGCGTCACGGGCGCGTGCTGCTGAAGGCAGGCGGGTCGATTTCCGACGGACAGCGTCTGTACTATCAGACCAGCACTGGCAAGTGGGTCACAGCCGCAGTGGCCGCGGACACGATCGACATGACGGCTCAGGTGATTGCGCGCTCGTCGGGCGTGCTCAATGATCTGATCATCGCCGAAGTCGATATGAGCAACAAGTCGTAAGGGACGAGGTCATCATGAGTCTTTGCAAGACCGCACAGAGATACTTTGACAGCCTGGTGCATTCCGGGCGATTCACCCGCGACGCGAGCGAGACGATCTACCTTGCGCGCCAGCTTCTGGAGATGGAAACCACCGTCTACAAGACGGTCTATCCAGCGCTGCGCGGTCGGGAATTCGTGCCGAAGTCGCCCATGGCTCTCGGTGCCAAGTTCTTTGGGTACCAGGAAGAGACCATGTACGGTGGCGGCCAGCGCAAGATCATTGCCGACATGGCGACCGATCTTCCGCTCGTCAATGTGAGCCGCACCGAGACGCAGGGTCGTGTCTATCCGCTGGGCCGGGCCTTCGCGTACAGCGTGCTCGACCTTTCCCACGCCGCCTACGCCAACGAGTCGCTCGATACCACGCTGGCCAGTGCGGCCCGGTTTGCGATCGAGCAGGACATTGATGCTTTGCTGCAAGTCGGAGACATCCAGTACAACATGCTTGGTCTGCTTAATCAGACGAGCACCAACACGTATGTTGTGCCGAACGGCGCGCTGGGCTCTCCGCTGTGGACTCAGAAGACCAGCGACGAGATCTTGACCGACCTCAACGGCATTGCAAAGGCTGCGCATATCGCCACCAAGTCAGCGGATATGTCCACCAAGATGCTGCTGCCGCTGGACAGCTACGAGCTGATCAGCACCAAGCCGCGCAGCTCGACCAGCGACACGACCGTCCTCGAGTTCTTCCTGGGCACGTCGCGTTTCATCAAGTCGGTCGAGCCGTGGTATGCGTGCGACACTGCTGGCGCTCTCGGTGTCAAGCGTGCTGTCGCGTACCGGCCCGAGGTGGATGCGGTGTTCTACAAGATGCCGCGAGAGTTCCAGATGCTCCCGGCAGAGGCGCGCGGTCTGCGCTTCGTGATCGACTGCATTGCTGAGTACGGCGGCGTGCATGCGCGCAAGCCAAAGACGATCACCTACGCGGACGGGATCTAAGCCATGGCCAAGGTCATCAACCGCAGTCGCGAAACGATCCACGTCGGGGGACATGTGCTGGGCAATGGCGAGCACGATCTGCCGGACTTCGAGGCGCTGGCCAAGCAGTATCCTGGGCTGTCCAAACTCGTCGAAGTGGTCAAGCCTGTCGAAGATCCGAAGCCTGTCGAACCCGAACCGGATGCCACCAAGCAACCGGCAAAGGAACCAGAGGAGCCGCCGAAAAAGGAAGCTTCCAAGAAGGCGGAGAAGTAGCCCGTGATCACCTGGGTTGATGTCACCAACTGCGAGCCGCAAGCCTCGGGCGTGCCGCTAGCGTCGCAAACCGCGATACTAGCAGACGCGCCGATTGAGCTTGATGCTGACGCATGGGGTACGAAAATCAACCTAGCGTGGACGTTCTATTGCGCGCACCGGGCGCTGCTCTATCTGCAAGGGGTGTCAGGGGCCAGCGGACAAGTCGAGTCCGAAAAGGTCGGCGACGTGGAGCGCAAGTACGCAATCACGCAAAACACGTCGGGCTCTGGCTGGTCCGAAACCAAGTGGGGTCGCGAACTACTGCGGCTCCGCGAAGGGACTCTCAACTGCCGTCTGCCTCTGCTGTGAACCATGGGAAAAGTCACCGACAAGGATAAGGGATGGCGCCGGCTGCAAGCTCTCGCAAAGAGCCTTGCCGCAAGTGATGTCCATGTCCGCGTCGGTGTGCTTGACGATGGCCGCGCAGGAAGTGAGGTCAGAGACGGGATCACAAACGGGCAACTTGCCGTAGCGATGGAGTTCGGGACCGCACACATCCCAGCGCGTTCGTGGGTCGGTCTGACCTTCGACAAGGCGCGCGGGGAAGTCCAGTCTGACATGCAGCGGCTGCTCGGTCACATTGTCGACGGTAAGCTCACGGTAGACAAAGCGCTCAACGTGCTCGGCGCGAAGTATTCGGCGGCGGTCAAAAACACCGTTACGCAAGGTGAGCAGATCCAACCTCCGAACGCACCGAGCACGCTCAAACGCAAACAAGGCAGCACCCACAACAATCGAAACGCGAAGGGTCAATTTATCAAAGGCTTTGGCGCAAAGATTAAATACGGTGTACGAACCTTGGTTGACACGGGACGGATGATCGGCGCGGTGACATGGGCGACGTTCGGGAGTGGCAAGTGAGCTACACCGACTCAATCACCAACCTAGCAAACGCAACCTTGACCGTTACTAGACGGCAAGAGACAGCGCCGATCAATGGGCGGGCGCAAGCTCCGACTACCACGACGCTGTCTATCCGTGCCAGCGCGCAACCAACGTCAGGTCGCGACCTACAACGGCTTGGCGACGGTCGTATCAGCGCGGACCTCTGGACCGTCTACACCACGACGCGGCTTTACATAGGGTCAACCGAAGCGGGAACCGAGGGAGGGTACCTGCCCGACCTGATCACGATCGGGGATAAGCAACACGAGGTCGAACACCTAGAACACTGGTCAGCCTTCGGAGCACAGCACTACAAGGCCATCTGCCGGGCGGTGGTGTCGTAATGGACTGGACAGCGATTGAGGACGCTTTGCATGCGTGGGTGGTATCAGCCACCGGGTATACCGCTGCCCGCGTCCTGTGGCGCGACCAGAATACAAATGCGAAGGTAGCGGATCACATCACGCTCCATTTGTCTGGCCCGATTGTACTTGGGACTGATGAGCTACGCAGCTCGACCGACCTGCTACAGCCAGCGGGGCAAGAGATCAAGCAGTCTGTCCAGGGTGATCGGGAGTGGTCCTTACAGGTCGAGTGCTTCACAGGCGCGGTCACTACGTCGAGCGATGCCAAAAGCATCCTGTCAAAACTGCAAACCGTGGGGCAATTGCCGTCGAAGTTAGCGCTACTCGACGCGCAAGGAATCACTCTGTTTGATCTTGGGTCTGTGCAGTACACGCCGGACATTCAAGAGGTGGGCTACCAGGGGCGGGCGCTTGTACTGATGCGCCTCTACAGTCGCGACGAAGCCAGCGAGCGGACAGGCTACATCGCGGAGATCGAAATCACTGACACCGTCGCGGCGGATACCTTCATCGCGCCGTAAGGGGAAGACATGCCGTTATCAGATATTGCCAACGTCTCTATCAGCCTTCAAACCGGCGGGCTCACTCAGCAGGGCTTCGGCACTGGTCTGATCTTGGGCTACTCCATGACGGGATGGACCGAGCGCAGCCGGACCTATACGTCAATGACGGGCGTCGCTGCTGACTTCGCCACCACTACTCCGGAGTACAAGGCTGCGAATGCGTATTTTTCGCAGACACCGCGCCCGGAGCAGCTGGTGATCGGTCGGGGCTCTCTCAAGCCGACGATGATCTTTAAGATCACCGTCGCGTCTGTACTCAACTCGCAAAAGTACAGCGTCGTGCTAAGTGGAACTCAATACGATGTGACGAGCGACCCGACGGCGACCAACGATGAAATCATTACACTTCTTCAGGCTGCGCTTGCCGCTCCGGCCACTGCGGCAGGATTCACGGCGGCAATCGGTGGCGTTGCTCCAAACACGTTCCTGACCCTCACCGGCAACGCGGTCGGAAACTGGGTCAGCGTCTACCCGACTGACCCAGCGCTGTTGACCCTACAGCAGACCACGGCCAACCCTGGAATCGCGACAGACCTGGATGCGATCGTGGTCGAGAATAACGATTGGTACGCACTCATGACGCTGTACAACAGCAGCGCGTGCGTGCTGGCTGCGGCTGCTTGGACAGAATCCAAGGACAAGATTTATGGTGTCCAGGTCATCGACTCCGAGTGCGCCACGGTCGCGGCTGGCATTGCCACCGACATCAGCAAGGCGCTACAGACAGCAGCCTACTTCCGAACCTGGGACACGTACCACCCGGACAACGGCCAGTTCATCGACGCGGCCACCTTCGGGCGCTTGCTCCCGTACATCCCAGGTTCGGAGACGTGGCGCGGCAAGACCCTCGCGGGCATATCGGCAATGGGAACCGTCCCGCCGTTCAAGATGACTGAGACGTGGCGGCAGAACCTCATCGCCAAGAATGCCGGATATTATTACACCAACGCTGGGCGTAATATCACGGCAGAGGGCAAGGTTGCGGCTGGCGAGTGGATCGACACCATTCGCGGACGTGACCGATTGAAAGCCAGGATTCAGGAGGCCGTCGCTCTTGTGGTAATGAACTCCGACAAGGTGCCGTACACCGACGCCGGAATCGGGAAGCTCGACAACGCGATTCGCGGCTGTCTGCGGCTTTCGGTGGGCGATGGGTTCTTGACCGACGCCTACACCGTCGTAGTCCCTACGGCGGCATCGCAAGCCCTGGTCGATAAGGCAGCTCGCATCCTGCGCGGCTACTCGTTCACCGCACCGATTGCGGGCGCGATTCACGTCGCGTACATCACCGGGACTCTCACCAACTAGGAGCGACCATGGCCACTTCTACCTGGGATTTCAAAAAGTTAATCTTCTCGTTTGCTGGGCAGACGATCACCGGCTTTAGCGGAGACATCTCGATCGATCACAGCAGCGGCGAGGATAGCGTCACAAAGGTTGTCGGAACCGACGGGGCAGAAACTGTGTTTGTCTTTCGGAACGACGACTCCGGGAGTGTGACCTCTGAGCTTATGGCGTCGGCTGCGAGTAACGATTTTCTGTCGGCAGCCGTTGCGGCAAAGCTCGTAGGGCCGCTGTTGATTCGAGACATGAACGGACGCACCGTGTTGGAGGCTCCTTCGGCGACAGTCGCCAAGCGGCCAACGGTCACGTATGGTGCAGAGATGTCAGGTCGCGAGTGGAAGTGGGTGTACTCAGACGGTAAGTTTGTCTGCGGCGGATTGGCGCAGGTGTCCTAATGCCCAGAGAGCCACAGACCAAGATTATCGACGGGTACACCGTCCAGGTTCAAGCGCTCCCGGTGTTCAAAGGGCAGCGGCTCTTTGTGCGCTTGCTCAAGACCGTAGGCGGCTCGATTGGGCCAGCCCTTGCCGCGCTCGCTTCGTCGGGCTCCAAGGGGCTCGGGGACATGGACTTGTCGCAGCACTTGCCGACGATGTTCTCGGCTCTGTCTCCCGAAGAGCTAGAAGGCATAACGCGCGAACTACTGACCGGCGCGGTGCTCGACCCGCATGGCAAACCGCAGGATCTGCTTTCGGTCGCGGACATCGTTTTTCAGGGCTCTGTGCTCACGCTGCTCAAGTGCGCGATGTTTGCGGTCGAGGTCAACTTCGGTGATTTTCGAGGGATCGTGGTCGGGATGCTCGACGACGCACGACGGAAGGCGCAGAGCAAGGAGAGCCCCTCCATGGGATCGAGTGGTTCGCCGACGAGTGGCCCATCTGGCGGATAGTCCACGCCAAGCTAGCCACTCTCCGCGAGATCGGGGAATACTGGTCGCTTGGCGATGTGCGCAAGGCAAACGACCTACTTGACGCCTACGAGGGCGCAGAGCGTAGGATGCGCAAAAAACAGGAAAGGAGTCGGCGTTGATAGTCCGTGAGCTGTTTGCAAAACTTGGGCTCAGTGTCGACGCTGCCTCTTTTGCTGTCGCGGATCACATGCTGGGCGCGGTCAAGTCCGGCCTCAGTCTGCTTGTGAGCGGCGCAGTCAAGGCGGGCGAAGGGCTGGCGGAGATCGTTACCAAAACGGTCGAGACGGCAGGTGCTCTCAATGACACATCGATCGCGCTGGGAGTAACCACCGACGCGATCCAAGAACTCGGATACGCGGCCAAGCTCAACGGCTCATCGGTCGAAGGCATGTCGGACGGCATCCGCAAGCTCTCGATCAACATGGCTGCGGCGGCCAGCGGGAGCGAAGAGGCGGCGCAGACCTTTCGCAAGCTGGGAGTGCAGATCACCGAGGGCGGGAAGTTGCGCACCGCTGACGCTGTAATCGGAGACATCGCCGAGAAGTTTAAGGCGATGCCCGACGGTGCGCGCAAGGTGGCCGCTGCTGTCTCTCTGTTTGGCAAGTCCGGCGCGTCGCTCATCCCGACTTTGCAAGCAGGTCGAGATGGGCTAGCAGAGCTACGGCAGGAAGCGCGCGAACTCGGCATCGTGCTCGACAAAGACACGATCGCAGCCGGCGATGATCTCGGCGATACGTGGGACAAGCTTAAGGCCGCAGCGGACGGGCTCCGGTACTCAATCGGCGGGCCGCTGCTGTCGGGATTCAAGGAACTGTTAGATTCCATGGTCCGGTGGATCAAGGCAAACAGAGAACTGATAGCTCAGCGCTTGCGCTCTGTAATGCGGGGCATCGCTGGAGCAATCAAGGCCGTCGGGGTCGGTTTGGATTTGGTGTGGCGTGCGCTCAACTTCGTGATCGCCCGGTGGAAGCTGTTCGCCGCGCTTATCGTCGGTTCGCTTGCAGCAATCGCAATTGCAAACGCGGGGGCGGTGATTTCTTTTATCGCGCTCGGGGCCGCCGCGATCGGATCGGCGATAGCTGCTGCTGCGGCTTGGGTTGTGGCGGCGGCCCCGTTTATCGCACTTGCTGCCTTGATTGCGATCGTGCTCCTGGCACTTGAGGATCTGTGGGTGTTCCTTCATGGCGGGAAGTCGCTCATCGGCGATGTCGGGAAGGAACTTGCCAAGCTCGTATCAGACTTCATCGATCAGGGGCCAAAGGCCGGCGAACACTGGATGCTCAAGATCCTGCGCTCGGTGCTGATCTACCTGCGTGCCGTAGGAAGAGCTTGGGAGTTCATATTTGGGAAGATCTTCGACGGTGTTTCATGGATGGCAACCAAGATTGACGGTTTGATAACGCGACTCGATATGCTGGCACGCATTGCCAATGTGAAGTGGGACATCACTGGCACCCTGAAACGCGGCGGCAACGCGGTGCTTGGCGCTCTGGACTCTGCTGGAGTGGCGGTAGGTAACGCGGCAGAGGGAGCGACGCAGCGCCTCTTTGCGCCCAAGACCCCCATGATGAGCGTTGCTCCACCCGTAGTGCAGAGCAAGAGCATCAACGCGACCTATGCCCCGGTTATCAACCAACTACCTGGACAGAGCGCGACCGATGTTGCGAACGAATCGCAGCGCCTGTGGTCCGAGTGGATGTCTTCAGAGATTGAGGGTGCTGCTGCTGCCGTGGGGACAAAGTAATGCCGACGGAGAAATACACCGGCCCGACTTTGATCGGCGACCTCGCGATCGATTGCACCGTGACCGAGACGCATACAGCAACTTCAACCGTCACCGAGCATCCTGTCGAGAGTGGCGCGAAGATCACGGATCACATTCGCCCCGATCCGGTGCAGCTTTCTATCACTGGCATCGTGAGTGACACGCCGATTGGATCACGCCAGGTGCAGCGCTCCATCGCAGTAGGCGGCGCATCGGTGCAGGTAACTCAGCAGGAGCCGCCTACCAGCACGACCGGGTACGGGCGCGCGGCATGGGCGAAGATGGATGCAATCCGCACCGCCGCTAAGCCGGTGAAGGTTGTGACCCGGGACAAGACCTACGAGAACATGTCGCTTGTCTCTCTGTCTGTGCCGAAGGAATCCAAGACCGGCGGAGCGCTCAACTTCACCGCGCAATTCAAGCAGGTGCGGATCGTCTACAATCGCACGACGCGGGTAGTCGTCGCAAAGGCCCCGAAGTCCCACAAGAAACAGGACACCGGGAAACAGCCGACGGCAGAGCTTGCGAAGCCTAAGAACTACTCCAGCGGAGCCCGTGACATAGCTGGCGATGCTGGGGTCAGCAAGGCACTCGACCAAATCAGCGGCCTTCGCTCGTCATTGAGGCTTTAAGATGGTCGAAATTCCACTACGCTCCGACCTCCCACACTTTACCGTTGTCGTCGAGCTTGACGGTTTGATCTACCGTCTGGAGTTCGCGTGGAACACCAGAGAAGCGGCGTATTACATGCACATGTACGACGCCGAGGAATCGATCATTCAGGGCTCCCTGAAGTGCGTCGTCGGCTGGCCTATCGGCGTGCTGCAATGCACGGACCCCAGGCGTCCGGCTGGTATGCTCGTATTTGTGGACTCGGCGAACTCCGAACGCGACCCTGTTTGGATCGATGGCAAAGACCTATACAACCTGGACACCGTGACTCGAGTGCCCGGTTACGGCGAGCTGGGCGACCGGGTTCGGTTGCGATACTGGACACTGGCAGATATGCAAGTGGTGGCCGACGGTGGCTGACCAGCGGCTACAAGATAGGCGCGTCCGGCTGCTCATCGCAAACCGAGTAGCAGAGGATTACAAGAGCCTCACTGCGGACGTGACAGAAATCAAGGACTTGCGGGTCCAGTTCTCTGTCAAAAAAAGTTCTTCCAAGGAACCGAACACCGCAGAGGTCACGATCACAAACCTGTCACCGACCCGACGCGCGGCCCTGCAAACCAAGGGCGTCAAGTTCGTACTCGAGTGCGGCTACGTCGATACCGGGGTCAAGCAGATCTTCCAAGGTGACGTGCGGCATGTGTCCCACGTTCGCGAGGGAGCGGACTGGCGGACGGTCCTGAAGTCCGGAGATGGCGAGCGAGCGTTTCAGTTTGCGCGGCTCTCCGAGAGCTTGGGGCCAAAGGCGAGCAAGTCCGACGTGATCAAGCGGCTGTCGGCCAAGCTTGGGCTCGGCCTGGGCAACTCGGCAAAGGCTGCGGCTGCAATACCCGGAAGCTTTGAGCAGGGGATTGTGCTATCGGGGCCAGTGAGCCGCGAGCTCGACAAGGTGCTAAAAGGCACCGGCTACGAGTGGTCGATACAGGACGAGCAGCTTGTGATCCTGTCGGCCTCTGAAGTCAGCGGGCAAGACGTGCCACTGCTCACGCCGGAATCTGGGTTGATCGGCTCGCCTGAGTTCGGCGCACCGCTCGAAAAAGGTGGCAAGCCTCAACTCAAGTTTAAGGCTCTGCTCAACGCGAACATCAAGCCAGGTGCCAAGGTACAGATCCAGTGCGAGCGGTTCCCTATCGGCGTCTCGGTCAAGTGCGCGAAGGTCGAGCACAGCGGAGACACCGCAGGCCAGGACTGGTATACGTCAGTCGAAGGAGCGACCCTGTGACCACGCGAAACACGACACTGCAAGACCTGCTCGCACGGTTTAGGGAGTCGCTCGTGTCCGACCTGCACACTTCGCTTCCTGGCAAGGTGGTGAGGTACGACGCAGCCACTCAAAAGGCCGATGTTCAACCGCTCATAAAGGAGCGCTACACCGACGAGAGCGGAACCGCTCAAGCTCGCGAGCTACCCGTAATCCCGGCTGTCCCTGTGCAGTTCCCAGGAAGCGGCGGCTATCGAATCACCTTCCCAGTGGCCGTAGGAGATACCGGGCTCATCGTGTTCTCAGAGGCCAGCCTTGATAAGTGGCTCGTCTCTGGCGGCACGGTAGACCCTGCTGACGACCGGCGGCACGATCTGACTGACGCGGTGTTTCTGCCTGGGCTTCGTGACTTCGGGCACGCACTGGCGAGCGCTCCTACCGACCGGGCTACGTTTGGCAAGGATGACGGGCTACAGATCCACGTTGACGGCAGCAAGATCCGCATCGGCACGACGACGGCGGTGCAACTTGAAAAGCATCCCAACGGCGAGACGCTGAAGTCAATCCTCGACACGCTCATAGCATGGGCCAACACGCACACGCACCCCACGCCAGCGGGCGCGTCGTCAGCACCCACTGCGCCGCCGTTCCCTCTTGATCCTTTTCCGACCTCCGGCTTGCTAAGCCAGTCGGTCGAGGTGAAAAAATGACCACCTACCAGAAGATCACCGACTTCGGACTCGACGAGGACGGAGACGAGTATGCCGACGCGACCGGGCTTGCCATGACCGGCGATCTTCCTGGTATCAAGCAGCAGGTGACGCTGCGGCTGGGATTCTTCAAAGGAGAGTGGTTTCTCGACGAGGACGCGGGGGTTCCCTGGTACGAGGAAATACTCGTCAAGAATCCCAATCTGTTGCGAATCCGCGAAATCTTCCGCGAAGCGATTCTGTCGGTCGCTGGCGTTCAGGAAATCACATTTCTTGATCTCCTCTTTGCGGCGTACTCGCGCACGCTGTCGGTAAACTTCAAAGCTTCCACAAACCTCGGGGAGCTAGGAATCAACCTTTCAGGACTCCCAAATGCCTAGTTACGGACTCCTACCAGAGGGCTTTGTCCCCAAACCGCAGACGGTCATCAAGCAGGAGTTAGACACGGTCTACAAGTCGACCTTCGGCGCACAGCTTGGCAGCGAACCCGACGGCTCTATCCCTGCGGACTCCGTGGCCGGGCAGCGCATCGGGCTGCATGCGGAGCGGATGGCCGAGTTGTGGGAGATCGGACAGGCGCTGTCGTCGAGCTTTGACCCTGATAATGCGACAGGCAGAGCGCTGGACATCCTGTGTGCAATCACCGGCACCACGCGCAACCAGGAGAGGCAGACCGTAGGAACGGTGGCGCTTACTGGCGACCCGGCAACACTGGTTCCTGTCGTCTCGGTGATAGCGATTCCGGTAGTTGGTACTCGCTTCGACACCGACGCGAACGCGACCTTGGTAGCGCTCTCTGCGTGGACCGTCAACACGGCTTATGCGCTAGGCGATCGCGTGACCAACGGTGCGGCCCCCGCTCGGGTGTACCAAGCGGTGGCCGGCGGAACGTCTGCACTTGTCGGCACGGGACCGAGTGGCACCGGGTCCGCCATCGTGGATGCCACGGTCACATGGTCCTACGTGGGCGATGGGACGGCGGCGGTAGATGTGACGTTCACCGCGCTCGACCCTGGACCCTTCGCAGCCCTCACAGGGCAGATCACGTCAATCGAGTCACCTGTCAGCGGCTGGCTATCCGTCCGCAACATGAGCGATGCCCAGGTGGGCGCTTACGTCGAAACGGACGCATCGCTGCGCAACCGCCGTGAGGCAGAGCTTGCAGCTCGCGGTAATGGCCCCGTGCCAGCCATCCGCGCCGACATCCTCAAGATCGGGCAGGGCACCGCGAACGCAGTGCTCGACTGCATTGTGTTTGAGAACTACGCCGACGTTGTGGATGTGAATGGAATCCCGGCGCACAGCTTCGAGGCGGTGGTTCTCGGTGGCCTCGACGCGGATATCAGGCAAACCATCTTTAACACCAAACCCGCTGGCATCCGTCCTCATGGAGGCGTGACCGGGACCGTTGTCGATTCGACCGGCATCTCCCACACGATCAAGTTTTCACGTCCCACGACCTACTCGATTTGGATCGAGATCGATGTGACATACAACGCCGCGACGTGGCCGCTTGACGGGTCGGCGCAGGTCAAGGCGGCCATTCTCGCAGCGCTTACGCCAGCCAACGGCTACACGCTCGGCAAGGATGTCACCAGCTGGGGCATCGGCGCAGCGGTTGACGTTGTTCCTGGCGTGCTGAATGTGACAGCGATCCGCGTTGGGACAGCACCTGCGCCGGTAGGAACATCTGATATCGCGATCGGAATCCGCGAGGTTGCGCTGTTTGACTCGGCGCGCATCCTGGTAACAGCAGTCGCGGGGACTCCGTAACATGGGCGACGTGCAGCACGAACTAGATCACGAGGGCAAGATGCTGGCCAGGCTCGCGGAGGAGTTTCGCAAGCCTCGGATCTCGGCCATCCTTCGCGGCGAGGCGGCGCAGTATCAGGCAATAGAGGACGCCTATTGGCAGCTGCTCACCGAGTTCGGCGTGGACACTGCAATCGGTTGGGCGCTCGACGTGCTTGGGCGCATCGTAGGAGAGCCGAGACAAGGGGCGCTGGATGCTGATTACCGGCTGCGCGTAAGGGCCCGTATTCGTGTCAACCGCAGCGATGGCACGATCGAGGACGTGATCGAGGTCGTGCGGCTGCTCATCGGCTCGGCGTTGCTACCGTCAGCCACGATCAAACTGACTGAATTTTACCCAGCAGCGTTTGTGCTCCGAATTACCGGGCTGGCTATCACACCGACGCAAGCGCAGATCTACAGCTCGTTTATCAAGCAAGCACGCGGCGCTGGTATTGGGTCGGGATTCGGATGGCAACAAACGCCAGATGCCGACGCTTTTGTCACCGCGACATCAAGCCCGCTGACGGTCGCGGCCCTGGTTGGTGCCACGTCGTTTACAGTTGCTGATACCTCAGACTTTCCGGCGACCGGGACCATCGTGATTGATGACGGGCTACCTGGCTCCGAGACGCTGGCCTACACCAGTAAGACACCAACCACCATTTCCGGCTTTCCGGCGACGGCAAGCCCTCACTCGCTCAATGCCATGATTACATTGCCCGCATCGGTTGGAAAAGGCTGGGGAGATGAAGCGAATCCATCGACCGGCGGTGCGCTGGTAGGAGTTACCTAACGATGTTTGCTTACTTGAAAGACCACCCTGAAGTAATAGCGTCTGTGTTGGCGTTCGCGGGCGCGCTGCTGCGCCTGCTTGACAACCGGCTGAAAGCACGCGCTCTACTTGCGGCCCCGAGTGAGGAAGTGCGAGAGAAGATCGCGAACCTTCCGCCTGTGTCCGGCCTGCTCGTGCTGCTGCTTGCAGCGGCTGCGCTGGTGTCGTGCTTGCTGGCCTTCGTCAAGTTTGAGCAGCAGCTCGCATCATCGGCCCGCGAGTGCAGCGCGGATCGCGATTGCGAACCACCGGCCAAGTGCAGGCGCGGTGCCTGTGTCGATCTGGCCGAGAATTTCAAGCCAACCGTTGCGCTGCTGTTTGAACGGCGCACCACTCCCGTAGGACGAATCCCATGAGCAAGCCTCTATCCTCAACCCTACCGCGTTGGGCAAGCATGGTCACTGCCGACCCGGCGCGCGTCGTCAATCCTCCCAGCGGCAAGAAAGACGTTGGATTTGACGTGGCTGAAAAGCCACCTGCGCAGTGGCTAAACTGGCTGCTCTACAATGCGTACGCCTGGTTGCTTTGGCTTGATTCGTACGAAACAGAGTCGCACACCTGGACACGAACCCAGACGTTTGGTGAGGGAATCAGCTGCTCTAATACGCTGCTCAATACCCGAGCAGTCTACGCTATCGGCAACGGCACGGCTGAGGGTCTATACGGTGTCGGCGGAAGCGGTGGCGGTCATGGCGTCGTCGGTGCAGGTTCAGGTGCTGGTACGTACGGCGTTAGAGGAATCGGTGTTGCGACCGGCGTGATCGGAGTCAGAGGAGAAGGCTTTGACTCGTTTGGCGGAAGCTTCCTAGGTGGGGCCAATTATGCCGGGGCTTTTGGCACAGGAGGCGCTGGCGGAGCGCCTGGTCTAGCTGGCCAAGGCACGGGCGCGTTTGCTGGTGTCGTGGGTCAAGGCGGGCCAACGGGTAGCGGTGGTGAGTTCACCGGTGGTGCGGGTGGCGATCCATGCGGCGCGCGCTGCGTAGGCGGCGGAACGGACGGCCACGGCGTGGAAGCTGTTGGGACTGGCACGGGCTACGCAGTCGAGGCTACTGGCTCTATCCATACCAACCTGCATGTGATGGCAGATCAATCAGTCGTGGCCGGGACGCTTGCTCCAGATAGGGGGACACTGCGCGGGTCGTACACCGAGTACACCGCACCGGTGCATCCAGCTGTGAGCGACTCGATCAAGGGAAGGGTCGCGCCTGCAAACACCGCGCGAGTCCTGGCCACGATCACGACAGATGGAGCTGGAAATCTGACCGTCCAAGACAACCAGGGAGTCACAGGTGCCGCGATTGTCGGCGGAAACAAGATCCAGATCAACTTTGTGGATGCGTTTGCAGTGGCGGGAAAATACCAAGTCAGCGTGACCGGTTACGACTCTGGCACCGGAATGGGGAATTTTGCGGTCATCGACGCGGACAAAAACACCGGCTACGTCAAGGTGTTGTGTCCATCAAACCCGACGACCAACGCACTCAATTTTGACATCGTCTGCATCGGTCGTCAGTAGTCGTTAGCGACCGATCACCACAAAGTCGATCCACTGCTTTCCTGTGTTGATCGGACTTGCGGGTGTCACACGAAAGTATCTTGCCCACTTGTCATAGCGCCCAATCTGCGGCGCGCGCCCGCTGGGCACCTCCTCCGAACCAGACAACAACACCTGGTACTCGGCGACGGTGTTCGCGCTCATGAGGACCTGCACTTTTCCGCCGCCTGTGACAGCCGCCCCGAGCACGTTACCGCTTGCGTTGTAGACTTCGACCGAACCGTCGGTGCGCAGCTCAAGCGAACCGCGAGCAATTATCGTCCATCCACATGGGTCTGGGTTGTCTGCTCCAAGACACTGCGGCAGCGGCCCCATTGCTGCGTTAGCAGCGGAAGGAGCAAGAGACAGGGAGACAGCAAGTGCAAGAGAGGTAAACAGTTTCATTGTCCGACCTTAACGCACGCAGACCGCCATGTGAAGTGGGTAGTAGCGCCAGCCTCCAGACTCCCAATACGTGCCGCCGTTCGCGTCCTCGCCCGGAACCGAGTTGTCTGCATCAAACGCCATTGCAGCGTCCACGCAAGTTCCAGTCGCGCACGAATAGTCGGCTGCGCACTCGTAGATCAGACACGACCGGAAGTAGGAGTCAGCCAAAAAGCATTGGGGGTCGCTCCCAAGTCCTACGCTCCGCTGCGGAAATCGTTGGGCATTTGGCTTTGCGAAGTGCCACGGATGCAGGATCTGTCCCCCTTTATACGGGGGCAACGCCTCGATAGGGACCGTCTCAAGCGCCTGCGTTTTGGGGGCGAGATGATCCGATCCGCAGGCAGCCAAGACAAACGGAATCAACAGTGTTGCAAGCTTCATGGTTTCTTGTTCTCCTTCCACCTCTCGACGCGCTCCTTCGCGCGCCGAACGTACTCCTCGACTTTAGGCAGCGCGCGTTTTGCGTCCTCGGCTCTGCGCGCTGCGAGGTACTGGTCAGCCGCCGTAAGTAGCTGCTCGGCTGCGGTCAGGATCGCTGGCGTCACTTGACACACTCCCCTTGCACGCAGCGCTGACCGTGCGTGCAATCACGATCTCGGATGCAATTTGGCTCCGTGTAGCCGCCAAGAACCAGCGCCATCCACGCGAGCACCAACACGCTTGCTGTTTTGATCACTTGCACGCCTCCTCTGCGGCCTTGACCGCGTATGTGACCCGGCGCGAGTCCCACGCGCTCAGGTAGGTATTTGCTGCCGACTGTGACTCCAGCAGCGCCAGGATTTCGCGCTGAGCTTCGTATGCGGCTTCCGCGCAGCGCTGGGACGTTGCCGCAGCGCTGAGAGCTTCCATCCGATCCGAGTGCGCCACTAGTTTTGCTGGCGTCAGGCAGCCGGATAACAGCGTCAGTAACAGGATCAATTTAGGCTTCATGCTTTCCTCCGCTCAGCAGCTTCCGCAGTGCTTCGTAGTTCGGCTTGCCATTTTCCGGCAGCACCACCGGGATTCCGCATCGCGCGGCTTCGGCGATCTCTCCCTTGGTCCCTTCCGAACTTTCCCAGCCCGGAAGCACCAGTACCGCATCGCAGCGGCGCATCAGTTCCAGTGTGCCGGTCAGCCAGAAAGCGTCCGTCGCTGTGCCTTCCATGTGTGCGCCGATGGCATGCGGAATCAGCGGCATCGCGCCAAGGTCCACTACTCCCCGCCCTCCGCACTCGGCTGCGTGGATGTTGCAATGCACCACCCAGGAATCCGACCCGCGAAACCGGCCCGCGACGTAGACGACCGGCATGCCATCTTCTTCGCCCACCGGCTGGCTCGCCTTGATCTGCCGCAACACGAGTTCGGTAGCCAGGTAGATCGGGCAGTGCGCCGCGTGCTCAATGCTGCCGGTGTCCAGCCGCACACCACCACACACCGGGCATGCAGTCAGATCGCGCGTGAGAGCGCGCAAGGCAGCCGCAGCTTGGTCCCATGCTTGGTAGCGGTCGATTCGCTTGAGGAGTGGTCTACGCATCGTTTTGGGCTCTTTCTTGTCGTGCATTATGCGGGGCCTCCTTCTGTGTAAACGCCAAACTCTTTACCCTGTTCTTCCTGGGACCATTGAGCCACGATCGCGGCTTGATCCTCTTTGTTGTCTGGATACAGCCGCTTGGCCACCGCCGCGAGCATCGCCATTGTCGGCTTGATGGCGGTGAGCAGACCTGATACATCTCCGTTGGCAGACATCCAGGTGTTGCGAATCAATGCCATGGCGCTGTCTTTGGGAGTCCGCGACGTAGTTACCTGATAGCCAACCTTGCCGCCATCCCACGCGATCGGACTCTCTGCTGTAGCTGCTTTGAGCGCTTTGATCAGCTGCTTGCGCTCGCCTTCAAGCTTTGCCAGCCGCCTTCCCATCGAAATCCGATCGCTCTCGACAATATCAGCATCGCATCCCAACGCATACGGACATCCCAAGCAGCCGATCCCCGGTCGTGCCTGTCGGCGGTTGTGATCACCCATTTTATCGAGCGCTTCCATGTAGTCAGTGATCTCTGACTGCCATGCCAAAATCTGCTCACGTCCGCCCGACTCAAACCACAGATCAAGCGGAAACGTCTTTCCGGTGCGCAGATTGGTCACTTGCAGCCGGATTCCATCCAGATCGCCTCCCATGACGAGATAAACCGCCACGGCTTGTGCTCGCATCTGGTAGGTGCTCAGTTCGCTTTCATCAGTCGGCCATGCGCTTTTGTAGTCTGTCACCACGGCCAGGCGTCCAGCGTAGTCCTCGCCTTCCTCTGTGATGATTTCCAGTTTGTCGAGAATCAACCGGAATCGCCGAGCTTGTGACGTGAATCCGACCGGCTGCCAATGAGCATCAAAAGCAAAGCCGCGCTCGTACCAAGCGTCTGACGTGGCCCACGCAACATCAGGCCGCGTGGCATATGCCAGCGCCAGATCGCGACCTGCAAACGCATCTTCCGCGCTCATAGGCGGCTCTCTGTGCCCCTCAAATACCCGCCCTTGCTCTATCAGCCCCCGCGCAATGCTAGCGCCTTCGCGGGCCATCTCTTCCGGCAACGGAGCGCGGCGAAGTGAAAGCGCCATCTCTCCGATCTTGGCCAGCACGTCATGAGCTGCTATCCCAACAGCAAAGTGATCACGGAAGGCTGGCGCGTTTTCCTCGTAAAAATCCACCGCCCGTGGGCAATGAGCCGAAGCTAGTTTAAGCGTCGTCGGTCGATAGCATCGCATGATCAGCACCTCGGTTGAGTCGGTTCTATTGCTCGGCGGTCTGCGTCGATTACGTCGGGATCTTGCTCTGGCGCATCGAGCAAGCGGACGTACTGAGGAGCCTCCGATAGCAGCTTTCGGTTTGCCTGTTGAGACAACAGAAACGCTTGCAGGTTCACCGTTGGGGAAAATCGCACCACCGGAAACGATGTCTTTTTCACAGGGTCCGTTTTGGTCACAAGCACCATTTCAAACGGCATTCCGTACAGACTGGGAGACTCAACCCCAAGCTGCGCCGCCTGCTCTGCGATGTGCTCAAACATGCCTACAAGCCCGCTGATGGTGTGCCAGCTTTGCGAGGTGAACTTCATCAGCGGCGTCGGCAACTTGTCGCTCTGCCATACGGGTTGAAACAGAAGCCGCATCCAGGGCCCACACTGAGGCTTACCGCGAGCTGGGGCCTGCGCAAACTCGCACAGGTCATTTGGACACGCGATGTCCTGATACTCAGCTTTGCCATCGGACAGCATTACAAGACGCTTGGCTGTCTTGCCGTTTCCAGTGCAGGCGGGCAGCTTCGGGTGATTGCGGAATCCCCCGCCCATAATTTTCTGGGCTTTCCTGTGCCACTCGAAGCAATCATCTTGGCTGGCATGCACAAGAACGCAGCGTACAGTCTGACGCAGCTCTGGTTTGGCCGCATTGAATGGCCCAAAACTTGGATGACATGCGCGCTCCCCCTCTGTGCTGTCTGGCACTTTGATGTAAAAGCGGTCGCGATCGGTCGGTGCGCCGCTCGGCCCTTTAGTCCCGATGGTCAGCACCGCACCAACCGGAACCCGTCCCGTTACGCCTGCAATGCTCACTTGTCGCCCCCCTTCACCACCTCGACGCACGACAGGGGCCATTCAAGCCCGAACACTGCCCGCACAACGCGAGTGCCATTGATGTTGCTCCCAACATAATGCACTCGCATGTAGTCACCAATCCCGCCCCAGTTTGGTTCCCATCGTCCACTATCGTGTGGGTATTCGTCATTTGTCGGAACCCGCACCAACCGCACCACATCCCCCGGCTGTGGCAATGCTCCCTCTGCCGTCTGTTTCCCTTCCGGTGTGATGTGGCTGGCTTCTGGCGGCGGGTCGCAGGGGGTGCAATCGTCAAACGCCCACATCGTCGAGAACCCCTTGCGCAGTTCAACCTGATATGCATCACTCCACACAACTAGAACGCGTCCCAATGTACCAATTGGCGCAATGGACCCCTCAGTGGTTCTCCTCACCGACTCCCCTACCTTGACCGGATGCTGCCGTGGCTTTTTCAGGCGCTCGATCTCGGCTCGCATGTCCTGCGCCTGGATCATGAGTCCGTCAATCCGCTTCCGGTCAGCTTCCGCCCGTGTGACCGCATCCTGTCGCGCCGACACCGCTTCCTGTTTTGCCGCGTTCCGTTCCGCCTTCAGCTCGTCGGCGATGCGCTTCCACTCCGCGCACTGACCCTCAAGCGCGACCATCTGTTCTTCGGCAAACAGCGCGCGCTTTGCCAATCGGTTGATGAGCGTAGTCATACGGATCAGTTCGTGCAATTCCATTGCGTCACCCTCCTATCAGTTGCCACGCGCAGCGTCGGAAACACTCCGACCCATCGCGGCGCAAGACCCAGACTCAAACAGCAGCGTGTACCTTACGTGATCTCGCGGCTGCGGGTGGCTTGTGAGCACATCGGGACTCGAACCCAAGCTCCGCTACATGCATGGACCGGGTAAGACCATCTCAAACCCGTGTGGTGCATTTCGCCGCTGTGCTCATTTGCGGGCTGTTCCGGTCGCCCGCGTACCGCTGCTACTCTTCGTCTTCGTCTTCGTCTAGCGATGCGCAAGCCTCGCTGTATCCCTCCCAGTTATCCACTCCGCCAGCCTCTAGTGCGTTGAGCATGGCAGCGTCCTTTTGAAGTTGCAGATATTCTGTAGATGAAATGATCACACGGTGCTCAGACCCGGCATTTAGAGCATCACACAGAATTTCTGCATACTTACGACGCTCGGCACATTCGTCGTGGTAACGCTTGTCTTGTCCGTCCCAGTGGGTCACATCGTTGAAGTGACAGACAAACCCGTTTTCATTGCGAATGCCGGTGGGAATAACCTCGCCGTACATCGTGTCTGCCCCCCTTCACCACCTCGACGCACGACAGGGGCCATTCAAGCCCGAACACTGCC